>ERZ1023674.11-NODE-11-length-51652-cov-30.903851_pt1 | contig 51652 bp, 59 predicted proteins | sample MGYA00380343_ERZ1023674 | MGnify/ENA primary metagenome ERZ1023674 (study PRJEB33179, sample SAMN07448985) | human gut metagenome | biome: Human-gut; feature: Human associated habitat; material: Faeces | host: Homo sapiens | place: India: Bhopal | collected...
ACTATGTTTCTCTAATAGCCCCTGAAAAGGCGGGCATAGTCAAGCTCTACACCGGTAAGGTGCCTATCTTCGACAACTTCAGCATCACCAAGCAGATCAAGGCTGGTTTTGGAAGAGTTGTCAACTACAAGCACGGTGCGTATCTCATCATCGAGCATACCGAAGCCCTGCACGTGGTAGATGTAAACAGCGGCAACCGTACTCGTGAGAAAGGTCAGGAAGCGAATGCTCTCGATGTAAACCTCGGTGCTGCCGATGAATTGGCCAGACAGTTGCGACTCCGTGATATGGGAGGAATCATTGTGGTGGACTTCATCGACATGAATCTTGCCGAAGACCGACAGCTGCTCTATGAGCGCATGTGCAAGAACATGCAGAAGGACCGTGCCAAGCACAACATCCTGCCATTGAGCAAGTTCGGACTGATGCAGATTACACGCCAGCGTGTACGTCCGGCTATGGATGTGAATGTAGATGAAACCTGCCCTACCTGTTTCGGTACGGGCAAGATTAAGTCGAGCATCCTCTTTACCGACCAGTTGGAAAGAAAAATCGACCGCCTAGTCAACAAGATTGGCGTCAAGAAATTCACTTTGTATGTGAATCCTTACGTAGCTGCCTTCATCAACAAGGGCTTCATTTCCCTGAAGCGCAAATGGCAGTTTAAGTATGGTTTCGGCTTCAATGTAATTCCATCTCAGAAACTGGCGTTCCTCCAGTATGAATTCTACGACAAGGACAACCAGTATCTGGATATGCAGGAAGAACAGGAAACAAAGTAAGTTTTTAATTCTCAGAAAAAAAGCTCCATTCGCCATTTCAGATGCGAATGGAGCTTTTATTATTTCAGTTTCTCTACACCTTATTATATATAAGGCATTTTAGTACTCTATCTCATTATTCACCATTTTCTCTGTGTCCCAAGGTGCAGGAGCACCGCCGAGATAGCGATGGAACCAGTCGAGGTGCGCATTGTAATAGAGCGGCATCGACTTCAGGTTGCTTGGCCAGTGACCATCATACTTCAAGACTATCAGTCGCGAAGGAATGTTTAGGGTCTGCAAGGCTGTGAAATACTGCAAACTCTGGGTATATGGTACACGATAGTCCAGCTCGCCCGTCATCACGAGGGTTGGTGTAGAGAAGTTCTTGATGTATGAGGATGGTGACCACTTCTCGTAGAGATCGGAATTATAAGGCTGTCCCTCTAACTCAAAGTTAGGAAACCATACTTCCTCAGTACTGCCCCACATAGAGCGCAAGTCATATACGCCCATCATGGAAGCCAGACACTTGAATCGCTTGGTATGTCCCTGCAGCCAGTTCATCATGTAACCGCCATACGACCATCCCATCGCTCCCATCCTGGTAGAATCAACATATTCCAGGGTTGCCAATTTATCGGTAACCTTCATTACATCCTCGAATACCTTTCCGCCCCAGTCGCCAGAAATGGCACGGGTGAAAGCCTGACCATATCCCGTAGAGCCATGAGGGTTAGGATAAGCCACCACATAACCGGCAGCAGGATAAACCTGCCAGTCGCCACGGAAGGAATTCATCCATTGCATCTGTGGTCCGCCATGCACATTGATGATAAGTGGATATTTCTTGCTGGCATCAAAGTTGTGTGGCTTCACGATGAATACCTGTACCTTGTCACCACCAGCACCTTCTACCCAAATGCTCTCAGATGGACGGATATCCACCTCATCCTCCAACTTCTGGTTGAGGAAGGTTATCTGCTGTTCCTTGCCGCTGGCTACAGGAGTTCCATTCCACTTCTTCATCTGCTGACGATAGAGAGCCGATGGCTTGCCTGTCGTGCTATAGGTATAATATACCATACCCTTATTGTCGAAATCAAACTCAGAGATGGCCTTGCCCGTCAATACCGGCGAGATGGTTTTTCTGGCTATATCGAGCTTGTAGAGCGGCTGAGCGCCCTGTACCTGACCGAGGAAGAAGATACTCTTGCTGTCGGGAGCCCATTTGTAATCATCTACCCAGTTGTCAAACTTCTCTGTCAGGACGGTAGACTTCTTTGCAGCCCGGTCGTAGATAGCAAGACGGAAGCGATCAGACTCATAACCAGGCACTTGCTGCAAGCGGTAAGCGATATACTTGCCATTAGGCGAATAGGCTGGAGTACCATCCCAAGCCTTATTCTCCTTCGTGATGCAGACCGGTTCTCCCCCATTCACAGATACCGTCCACAGGTCGGCATTGGTGCTAGCCTCCTGATGCTCATCGTGGTTGGAGACAAAACAGATCTCCTTGCTGTCTGGAGAAAAATCATAGGCAATTCCGCCACCGGCCATGAATATCAGTGAATAATTGCCCGGAGTCAGATCCCTGTAAGTCTTCGTCTGCGTATCGAAAAGGATGAGATGACTGCATCTGCCATCGCTATAGCTCGTCCAATGACGATAGAGCAACTTGTCGGCAATATGCGCCTGCACAGGTCCCTTGTCCTTCTTCTCCATCCGGGCTATGTTGGCCTTGGCATCAGCTCCCAGGTCGGGATATACCTCGGCTGTAAAGGCGATGTATCGCTCATCTGGAGAGATAACCGGATTATCTATACCCAACTCATAATCAGTTACTTGTTCCGCCTCGCAGGTAGCCAGATTCATGCGATAGACCTGAGCCGTCCCCTTCTCATAATTGGTAAAGAAGATACTCTTTCCATCCTTACTCCACACGGCAGAACTGCTTTTGCCATCCTCGGTGAAAGCCTTGGCATGAGAGCCATCTGCATTCATGATGTAGATGTCGGAGCTAGACTTCTGGTTCTTCAGGTCGGAAGAACTGGAGGTATAGCAGATAGTTTTACCATCTGGCGAAAGGCTCACAGAATATACGCCCTTCACCTTGTACAAATCCTCGATGGTAAACGCCCTTTTCTGAGCGTTTGCCGAAAGCAGCGCCATCACGAATGCTGCCGAAAACATCAATCTCTTGTTCATATAACCTATAAATATTAAACTTTCGATGCAAAAGTAACAAATATTTTTGGATTTCCTGCAACCTTTTGCTATCTTTTATCGTCTAATCTATAATTAATATTGATAATAGCATAAAAAGAAAGGAAAAGATTATGATTTTGAGTACAACTTAACTGTTTTCCCCAGTATATAAAGGGGTTCTCTGATGCTGGGGAAACTGAGAAGTGCCGCAATCCTGCACCACTCTGCACCATTGCGGTTCTTCCTGCTGTAAATAAACTGAATAAAGACTGCACGGAAATATGGCAACACTGAGATTATATCTAGACACGAGGGTAAAAAGGCAGGATGGCACGTTCTCCATCCGTCTTGCCGTCAACCATCACGGTGGGACCGCCTTCATATCCCTCAATCAATACTGCAAGATAGATGAATGGGACAAAAGGTCTTGTAAGGTGCGCAAGCGTCCGGATCGTGATGCTATCAACGACTTTCTTCTTGACCGTCTGAACTTCTACAATAGAATGATGATGAAGGCGCAATGCAGGGAAACATACCGTGGCGATATTACGGCAAGGGAGCTTCGTGACTTAATCATCCTTGAAGCCGAGCCTGCCAGGGAAAAGGTCGCCCTGCTTCGTGATGGCTTCATCGCCTACGAGGGGAGAAATCTCCAAAAGAACACGATAAACAGATACAAGTACACTTGGGCAAAGATTGAAGCTTTCATCGGAAAGGAAAAAGCGGCTCGCCTTACCTACGATGAGATTAACCGTTCTTGGCTTGAAGCCTTCGATGCTTTTATGGCAAAGGAAGGCTTGTCTAGGAATACCAGAACCAGCAGGATGCTCTGTGTCGCTGCAGTCTTCAACTTGGCGATAGATAATGAGCAAACAAGAAACTACCCTTTCCGCAGGTATAGCCTCCGAATTGAGACAACAAAAAAGCGAGACTTGTCTGTTGAGGAAATCCGCTCTATCTTCGAAGCTGGTGGTGATGAGCTGGTCGATATGTTCCTGCTGATGTTCCTGCTCATTGGTATCAACGTGCGTGACTTGTTCGCCTTGACAAAGGAGAATGTCGTCCGTGGAAGGCTGGAATACGACCGGGCGAAGACTGGTAGGCATTACTCCATCCTTCTTCATCCCGAAGCTCTCCGCATCATCGAGAAGTACAAGGGGGAAAAGAAGCTGCTTCGTTTCTCGGAGCATTTCAAAAATGTTGATTCTGCAACGGTAATGATTAATAAGAAACTCGCAAAGGTTCGCCCTGGGCTTACTACGTACTACGCTCGCCATACGTGGGCATCCATCGCCTTCAACCTTGGAATACCAAAGGACGTGGTGTCGCTTGCGCTGGGTCACTCGTTCGGTGTCCGGGTAACTGACACCTATATCAATGCAGACTTATCGAGAGTAGATGAAGCAAACCGCAGGGTTATTGATTACGTGCTATACAATAAAAAATAGCCCTTATTTCTTGCGAATTTGGCGCAGAAACGGCTCAAGTTGTTTTCGGGGATAGTTTTACGTGTTTACCACATAAACGGCTCAGAACGCAAATTTCGGGGTAAATCGAAAGAAAGAGCACAAAACATAGATAGAATGCAGGTGGTCGGGCTGCTTGTGGAACAAAAAAAGGGACTGGCTTTCGTCAGTCCCCTTTTATATAATTTATAAATAGTATTGTTTCGTCATATAAACTGGGTCTTTGAAATCAACAACGTCACCATCCTCATCTAGGATTTCCTTAACTCCATCATAGACTTCATAATGAAAGTTATTGCTGCGACCTTCCCAGCAGTTATCATTGTCGCATACCTTATCATACCCTTTCGTGTTTTCGGTGCAATATTGCTTTGCTTCATCCAATGTATCAAACTCTGCAACATTGTTTATCTCAACCGTATTATTGTAATATATCTGATATTTCTTCATAATTTAAGACTTAACCGTGATGTCGAGGGCTTTAATGTTATTAATCTTCTATGCCATACCAAGACTTAGGGTCGTAGTTGATCTCTGCCTGTCCTTCGTCATTGATGATAACCATTTCGTTACCTCCTGCATCAAGACACACGCCACGCTCTTCCCCAGTAATATCTTGCCATCCGTTACTTTCAATAATGTCGGCTACATCGAGTGACCATTCGTCACGCTCGTTGATGAACTCCACTAACTGACCTAATGTCTTAACTTCTGCTGCTTTCATATTCATTGGCTTAACCGTGTTGCCTAGGGCTTAAATTACTGAATGTTTCAAAGTGCTTATCTCTTAAACACGATGCAAAGATATTAATATTTTTCCGTTCCACCAAATTTTTAAACGATTTTCTTTTTATTTTATTGTTATTTTAATGTTATTTTACATTTAAGGCTTAAAATGGGCAAAAAATACCCCAGCGGTGAAAAAGTCGAGCCGCTGGGGTAATAAGTGGAGACCACTTTAAACATTCAGTGATGCAAAGGTACGATTTTCCTTTGATACCACCAAATTATTTTCTGAAAAATTTCTTTCTCAACAAATCATTGATGAATCGTGACTTGTTGGGTAATGCGTTGAGGTACGGCAGCAGGTCGTTGTCTATCTGTATGCCAACTAGCTTGACCGTTGAGCCAGCACCCTTCTTCGTTCTCTTGATGTTTCTTCTATTCTCCATATCTGTCTTTTTTAAATTGTCTATCTAACTTCGTTTTCATTCGGTTCATCTTGTGCTCCAGCTTGCCAATCTGCTTGTAGCTTAGCCACTCCGGCTTGATGTTCAACTCCAGCCAGTACTGGCGCATTTCCTTGCAGTGTCGGGCGATGCTCGGGAAATAGAGGTGACGCTGGTATGGGTTGCGAAGGAAGTACTCGCAGTCGGATAGCATACGACCAAGCATCATATACTTGTGCTTCTGTCCTTCTCCAAGGCTTACAAGCCTTCCGTTGTCCCCGATCCACAGCATTGCGCCCTCTCCCTTCCATTCAAAGTCGAAAGCCTTGCTTACCGGATAATAATAGCCATTGAGCACCGTACCTTCCTTGAGGTCTCGCCCAATCTCTCGCAGGCAGGTTCTTCCCCAGCTGGTCGTTACCTCGACCACTGCTTGTGCTGGTATCTTGTCGTATTCCTTCATATCTTACCAAATTTAAATTTCTCGTTCAGTGATGTAATACTCGAATGTCACCCTACCCATCTTAACCTTGAAGTGTCGGTCTCCTTCTTCCAGCATTTCCGCATGTGGGTTGTTTCTGTAAACTTCCTTGATGCGTGCAAACTCTTCCTCCATTCTCTCCTTGGTTCTGTAGTCCTCGATGTGACTATCAACTTGCCCAAGGCTATTTTTACCGTTCAAAATGTATTGTATCATATCTTTTAATCTTCTTGTGTTCTTAAATACTCTGCAAAAATCGGGCACTTTTGACAGTTACTGCACCCTCTTTTACTTTCGCAAATCTTATCCAATTCCTCTTCTGTCATATCTTTATATTTTGTGCAGGGCTTGCGCCCTGCTGGTTAATACTTTTCTATCCAGTACTCTGTTGTGAAATTCACGCATAAGCCTGCAAATTCAGACTTGAAATAACCTTGTCGTACCCAGTGTGGATAATGTCTATCGGCTTTATTTAGTCCCTTGAACAAGCTGTTCAAGAATCGCTCTGCCTTATCCTTGCGTGTAAAGTCTGCCAACTCCTCGATTTCCTTGCCTTCCATCTGTCTCTTGATGTAATATTTTGCTCTTGCCATTTCTCTACCCTCCCTTGATTACTTAGCATACAATGTTACAACCAATCCTCTTCTGAGTGCGCAGCGGCAAGCGTCCAGACCTGCCTTCAATGCTCGCTTGATGAACTTGTTGAAAAGTTCAGCTCCGATGAGCTTCAAGATACCGCTTACACCTACGAGTGTGTTTATCTTCTTGCCATCCTCTGTGCGTCCGAATACCTTGATGCGGAAGTTTGAGTTGATGAACTTTGTTGTGAACTCTAAAACGTTTGAATTTGACTTTTTCATTTTCTTTGGCTTTACCGTGTTGCCTAGGGCTTAAGTTACTGAATGTTTAATGTGTTTATCTCTTAAACACACTGCAAAGATATTAATATTTTTCCGTTCCACCAAAACTTTTCCCGAAAGATATTAATATTTTAACTTTTATTAGCTGTTTATATGGTAAACACCGCTATTTTCGGTCGATTTCGGCAAGTTTTTCTTTCGTATATCAATAGTTATCAATCGGTTGCCTTAGTTTTCAGCACTCTATATAATAATAACCTGCACGCCTTAGTTTGAATGAATATATAATCTAACTCTCATATCCCCTACCCCTTTTCTCTCAATGAAAAGTGTTCTTCGCACAAAAATGGGCAGGAAAACGCTCTCCTGCGCTTCCTGCCCTTCTAAAAAATGATATTATGATTGAACCTATTGAACCCTCTTCTTGATGCGCTCCTTTATCCAGTTTACCGCAAGAAGGAACAGAAACAGAATCACGCAATCGCCAATGAATAGCCTTACCTTGTGCCAAGTGCTCGCTGGCTTCTCAATCTCCTTGGTCTTGTATCGGTTCACGTAATGCTTGACTTTTACGGTGTCGGTCACGAAAACGTAGGTGTCGCCCACGATGGTGTCCGTCTTGGTCGTTGTCTTCCACCTGGTGGTCGTAAGGTTGTGCCACCGCTCCTTGATTACGGTGTCGCCCTTGATGTACACCAGCACGCTGTCCTGCTTGAATACGCTGTCCTGCTGCCGGGTGTCCTGCCAGTGGATCTGTCGCTGGTTCACGCTGTCACGTCTTACACTTGTGTGTGCGCTATCGCGATAAACTGTGTTATTTTGTGCTGTTTTTGCGCAGGAACAGCCCAAAATCAAAAGTGGGGTAATTATAAGCACGGCGAGAAATAACGCCACAGAACGCAAATTTCGCCCTTTTCTTGAATCTTCCATACTCTATAAACGTTAGATTGATATGTTTATTGTGTAAGCACCTTAATTTCCAAGGCTTCCTTGGCTCGCTTCAAATACTTTTCGCATTCTGCCAGCCCTCTGTACCCTCCGTTTATCTTCCTTCGGATAGCCTTCAAGTTGTCTTGGTCTGCCAACTCATTACAGCCGAAGGTGTCGAATACCCACATCGAGGATTTCGTTGCACCGAATGGTCGCTCCAGAAGCTCGGGTGTGCCAACAACATCGAAGCCGCAATAATTGGAATACTTCCGGTAGTTGGCTCGCCCGGTAATCTGTATCAATCCTCTGCCCTTGTACTTCACGCCATCGCCCTGCTGGGTGTTGCCGAGGTCTTTCCTGCCCTCGTAGGCTCTGCCGCTTGCAAGCTCCTTGGTGTATCTCAACTCTCCGCTTTCGTGGGCAATCTGTGCGAGGTAGTGAGCCATTCGCAAAGGAGTGTTGATGCGGAAATGCTCTACCCATCCGTTGATGATTGGAAGGTAGGTGTCTGCCTTGCTGCCTGCATTCGGCATTATCTTTACCAGTTGCGCTCTAGTTACCCTCATTATCTCCTCCTTTCTTCCGCTCTTCTTTCATTATCTCGACAACTGCCTTCGCAATTTCGTCCTTGTTTTCGAGTATTACCTGCATCGTACGGTCTTGCTTTCGTATCTCAGCCTTCTCGTATGCCTTCTCCCGGATGCTCTTGAACTCGCACAAAAGCAGATACACCGTCCAGGCGATGGAGAACATAGGGAAGGGAGAGATAATACACGTAGCAACGTCCATAAGCGAAGCTATACCGAATGTCGGAAAATACTTCTTCGCCTTGTCGCACGTCTTCTTTAGTCCAGTTGACGTTCTTGCAATATGCAGTTCCTTCGCCTTCTGTATGCCTGCTATCAAGTCAATTGTCATCGCTATCAGAATCGTAGCGAAACAGATAAAAATTACTAGGGCGCACAGATATAGGTGGTGCACCTGAAAATCGTGAAATACTTCGCTCATATCAATTTATTTTTTTTGGTTTATTCCAATTTTTCCCAGTCGATGGTAACGCCCTTCCCGATGATGTCTGCCGTCCACCTGCAGAATGCCATACCATCGTATCCGTCTGGATCACTGGCTACGGCAATAGCATACTGTACGCAGTCGCTCTCGGTCTTGATTACCTTTGGATAGAAGTCCGCATAAGCCATATTTGCCAAATAGAGAATATCCCCGATGGTCGTGCCCTTGGAGATTATCTCGTTGTTTGTCGCCAACCGGATTTCGTCAACAGTCCATCGGTGGCTCGTTCCATCTACGTTCTTCATCTGCTCGCTCGCCTTGATAGCTAACTGCTTCGTGAAGTGGTAGCCGTGCTTGGCAACGTATTCTACGTACCCGCTGGCTCCCATCAAAGCCTTTGCTGCCTTCTCGTATGGTAAGCTGTGGATGATGTCGCTCTCTTGGTGCTGGTGTCGCTCTTCCTCGCTATCGCAAGAATGGCGCAAAAAGATGATTTTCTTCATTGTGCGCCCTCCTATCCTAGTTTGTCGAGTAATTGCTTGACCATACCACGAATGCCGCTTATATCGCCCTCAAGTGCCTTGAAACGCTTTTCGGTTTCCTGCTTCTCCTTGATTGCCGGGTTCAAAGCTGCAAGAAGTTCTTCGCCCTTGGCTTTCCGCTCTTTGCTTGGCTCGTATGCCTTGATTATCTCATCGGCTTCATTTACCAATTTCCCAACTTCGGGCAAAAGGTCTGCCTTGTCGGTTGCCAGTACGGTTTCGCCTGCAAAGGTTACTCCAAGGTGTTCGGGGATGGTATAGATGGTCTGCTTTCCCTCCACCTCGATTGTTACGTCTCGCATTGGCTGTCCGCTGCTGGAAATGGTTGCGATGCCAGTGTTGATGTGCGGCTGGTTGTCTACGACCTTGCCTTCCTTAACTTCCACCGTCTGCTTGTCTAGCAGATAGACCGGGTGATTTCTTTGTATATTCTTAAATTCCATAATGCGCTCTTTTTAGATAATTCGATAAATAGACAAAAAGGGGTCTCACTGATAGAACAGCGAGTTGCCCCTTGATAGATTTTTTTAGACCTCTACGCTCCAGTGGTGGTCGTGGTGGTCTTCAACGCTGCAATAAGTTCAGCGTTCTGTCTCTGCTGGCTCAACTCCAGGCGTGCATCGTTGTACTTCTGCTGCAAATCCTGCTGCCAGTGATTGTTCAGAACGTCAATAACTCGCTGGGTGTTGTCTTGGTTCGAGCGGATAATGTCGCACTTGTCCTGCTGAAGCTGGAAACCGAGTGCCGAGAAGCCTCGCTCTATGCTGCGGTTGTTGAAGTCGAATCCTCGCTGCATTGAGTTCTCGATGTTCTTCTGCCCCAGCTGGTTCTCGTAGCCCATCTTGATGATGTTCTGCTGGGTCTGGCAGCAACAGTCCTTCAACTGCTGGATGATGTTGAGGTTTCCGAGGTTCGCTGCGTTGATTACTCGCTCTGCGCTGAGACCAACCTTGCCGCCTACATCTTGGATTGCTGCCTGCACGCCACAGACTGCATTCTGCAGCTGGCTCATATCGCAGTTAAGATTCTGCGCAAGCTGACCAAGAGCAACGCTGTTGCCCTTCACTGCGTCCATCAGGAGAGCCGTATTATTGCCGTCCTGCATCTGTGTGCGAAGGCTCGCAATCTGATTCTGCAATTCCGTGTCCTGCAAATTGCCGCCACGGTTATTCCAGTCTCGCATCCAAGCCATCATCATCATATAGGCAAACGGGTTATTCATCCAGTTGCCCATACCACCGTTCATTGCTGCCAGCATAGTCGCTGGATCATTGTCTCTACCTCTAGCGAGCAAAGCTGCCGCCAGGTTGTCATTGCCACCGTCCCCAGTGCAATAAACTTTCTCGATTGTGTCTGCCATAAATTTTGAGTTAATTACGTTACGGAAACCAAATACTGGAATCCGCTGCAAAGATACTCTGATTTTTGGCTCGCTCCAAAAAGTTAGTGCAGGGGTATTTATCGAATTATTGTCAAAGAACGCTTTTGGTTATTTTCTTTTTGTTTCTTGATTAAATACAAATCGGCTCAACGTCCTTGTTTAGCAAGGTCGCTTGTGCCGTTGCAAGTCGATAAACTCGAGACGTGCCGAGATAAGTGTAAGCCATCTTGCAAAGATGCCTAACAGCTGGAACGGTGCGGTTTAATACGGTCGCAATGGTCGTTATACTGAATCCTGCGTGTACCATCTGCTCAACGACCATACATCGTGTCATCACGAGGTTTTCTGCTCTCGACTTGCCGAGAACGTCTTCTCTCGTAATGCTCAGCTCTCCGTTCCGAAGTTCAATAGCACAACACTTGATTACGTTGTCTATAACTCGCCATAGTTCTTTCTCCTTGTCATTCATCTCTGTTCTCTTTTTGTTCATCTTCCTTTGGCTCGTCAACCTCTCGGAAGTTCTCGGGCGTGTCAAGGTGGGGAACGTCCAACTTCTCCCCACCAATGAAATACGAATACCCTAGATAAATCTCCTTGCCATAGTTCGTGCCATCTGCGATGCGCTCGAACGTCTTGCCATCATCAGCGATGATGTGCTTGTCGTTGTCTTTGCCTATCTTCATATCCTAATCATTTATGTTGTCAATCCATACTTCTGTCTCTCTTCTTCCGTTAACTCGCTCCATCCAACAATCTTGTCTGCAAAAGCACTCCAGTTCGTTGCTGCCTTGTATGCCTCTATCGCTGAATCGGGAACGTAAATCTTCAACACACTAGAAGGAATGCAATTTGAATTTATTGTTGCTGGTGTCTCTGTTCTTCCTATGATTTTTTCTATCGGGCATCCATAGTAAACATAATTATGACGTGCGGCTGGATTCTTTAAGCTGACTGGTAGTAAACCAACAGTCAATTTAGTCTCTGCGAATGTTCCGTCAAAATTTTCTATAGGATTTTTGTCGAAGATGTCAAATGGAACTTCTTTTAACGAGCTACACCTCGTGAAAATTCCACGATAATTACTATAGTAATAATTACTGTCATCAATTTTTATCAGCTTTTCCATCTTGTCGAACAATCCACGTGGAATGCTCTCTATGGTTCCACATTCACTAAAAGCAGCATTGGCAAACTCTACATTTTTAAAAGCATCAAACAATCCAGCAGGAATAGACTTGAGTGAATAGCATCTTTCAAAAATACCATAACCATTATATTCACTGAGTCTATCAGTATCCCCATTTGAGATAAAAATGGATTTTGGTATTTCCTTTAGCTTTCCACAGTAATAAAAGAATGATGATACACTATCTGTATTGAAACATACGTCTTCACTTACATACTCCAATTTTTCTTGTTTTTTTAGAGAATCTGGACCTATCATTGTATTTCCAACCGTCCAAAAGGCTACAATGCTTCCTTCTGAAAAAAGTACTTCTGTATTTTCTTCTTCGACGGAATCCACAGATACATTATGGAAAGCATTACCATCCGTATAAGTATGCGAGCCTTCATTGCTGGTACTTCCATCTCCCCAATCTATATTGACAGAAGGACCCGTATCAATGCTAATAGACACAGAGTTACCAGTCAACAAAACTTGCATCTTTCCGTTAGGCTCTGGCTTCAACGTCATAATGTCTAATTCGATTTCGTACGACTTTGATATGGTCGTGTCCGAAGAAGGTGTGATGTCTCCAGTATCTTCGCCGCCACTATATCGTATAGCGTAACTGTAGCGTTCTCCTTTGGCTAATGGCACTTTTGCCGTTCCCGAGGAAAGGTCGTATGTCAAGCCGTTGATTTCCACGGTCGCTCCTTTTATTACTCCATATTGACTTGTCACTTCGAATGTAACAAATATGGTTTCCAGCGTTGATCTTGCTGAAATTGACAAATAAGGATAAAGACTCTTCATTCTCTCGATGTCTTCCTTGATAGCCTTAAGCACAACATATTTTCCACTCAAATATGCTGTTTCCGTATATTCGTTGTTGTCGCCAATTCCTTTGATTCTTGAAAGTTTATTCAGGATATTGAAATCCGCCTTAGTTGCATCAATATTGGTGCATCTAGCGTACTTTAATGCGTTCGTTGAGGAAAGAACACTGTCTGCGATACTTAAGAAGTCAACATTTGGGCAGTTTTCGACAACTAGTGTTGAAAGGTTCGCCCATGACTCCATGGTTAAACCGAGCCCCAGCTTCTGCTGGTTCTTTAACGTCAAGTTGGTAATGGTGGCTGGAAGCTGCAAAACTCTGAGAACGCCGCCATCAGCAAGGTTCACGGCTGTTGCGCCAGTGCCTCTCGCATAAATTTCCTCGATGTTCTCGCAGCCGTTCACGTCAATGCTTGCGGTGTAGTTCGGGCAGTTCTGAATATCCAGCTTTCTCAGCTTCGAGTTGTTACCTAGGGACAAAACGTTGAAGTTTCGATTTTGATAGCCTGCCTTGGAAGAACCGATAATAAGTTCTGTTATATTGGTTGCCTTCGATACATCAACCGTACCAATGTATAAAGCCGACAAGTCGCCAATGCTCTTTATCATAGAAGCATTGTAGATAATGGTCTCGGTGTCGTTGAACTTGATGCCAGCAGGTGCAGCGATAGTCTTCACTTCTCCCTCTCGCATTCTCTCACTCTTGGTCACGCTACCCCAGCGAATAGTTCCATACATTGCCGAGAACGCACCGATGGTGATGTCTGCCTTTGGCTCGACGCCTGCCCACACACTCGGTGTATATGTTCGGAAAGTAATGTAGTCAGACAATGAAGAGCCTGCCTGGAACTTAGAATCCATGTACTTGAATCGGTTGTAAAGCCACCAGCGGCGATGAGCGTCACGGCTACCTTGAAGGGCATACAAGAACGCTCCAGTCTTCACGGTCTGAGCCGTACCGCTGGAATAATCCGTATATCCGTCAATCAAAGGAGACTCGTACTTGAAATAGCCGTCTTCGTTGTAAACCGCCTCGCACCACTTGTCGCTCTGTCTTGTGTTGCAGTACTCGATAACCTTGTCATAGCTTAGAATGCCTTTCTGACGCAAGTCTTGGTACATCTTCGTGATGTCGGAAGAAAAGGCCTGCTCCACAAGCTCCCAAAGCAATGAGTTTGCACCGTTCCACACATTCAAGTTACCGATAATATCATGTATTTCTATATCGTAACTAAACTGTATTGCGCCCTCGTTATTGATACCGAAGACCGTATCGTTATCATAAAAGATAAAAATCCACTTTCCGCCAACATAAAATGTCAAGAACTGGTTCTTCGCTCGCTGGTCAACCATTCCGAAAACCAAAGTGATGATGTAGTAGAAAATTATCGTCCTCTTATCGAAATGCTCAGCGAACTCTGCCTTGAACTTCTCTATATTGTCCTTGCATGAAACCACCCAAGCGAACACTTCCTTCATGTGAGAAATATCTTCGTTTCCATCTGGATAGCGACCCTCAAAATCATTCTTCCAGCCATCATCTGAAAAGTCTGCCGAACGGAAATTCGAGCGGTCGCTGGTGTTGTTCAGAAACTCCCACGATTCATCCCCCTCCGCAAAGCCGAATGTGTTCTCTGCGCTCTTGTCAGTGTTGAAATTGTACTTGCCAATGAACAGAGGTGTATCACCTGCGCTAGCACGATGGAAAATCAAGCAAGGCTCTCCGTACACTGTGGTACGTATTAAACTGTTCTTCTTTTGTGGTTCAGTCAAAATGCCTGCCTCTTTGAGCATCCACCCGATATAGTTAGCTAAACCAGTATTGTGTGTGCCACTGCTCTCGGCAAAGTCAGCCTTCCAACAGAAATTTACTGCTGGCAACACTGCCTCCTCGTTTAGCGTGAACATGTCTTGATGCTTTCCGCTCTCTGTCATATTGAAACCATTCTTAAACTGCCCCTTATAGTTCTTTCGTGGGTAGTACTGGGAAGATGTACCCTGTACGTTCAAAACAACGTTGTCGGCAGTAAAACTCTTCTCTGGATGGTTCTTGTCAACGTACTCAATGCTCACGGTTTTCTTGTCTCCCTTAAACTGCGATAACTCGCCAGTAATGATAAGGCAAGGTATCTGCTCCAGCATCTTAGAATAACTCAAATTGCCATATGTATCATAGACTTGATTACGGTTGAAAATAGCCAGTTTCTTGTCTATATCATCCATATCTGCAATATAGTTATCCAGAAGCTGCTGGGCGTTGAGGTTGTTGGAATAGCTTCTGATATTGTAGATGTCGATTGTGGCCGTTGAAGAATCGACAGTTATTCCTACAGGTGCCGACTGCGTGAATCCATCGTTGTTCGGGTACTGCAAGGACTGGGACTTGATGCCGTTGATGTAAATCTGCATCAATCGGTTATTGGCTCGTTTCTCGATAACGAAAGAGATGCGGACACGCTCATCTTCCTTGTACTTTGTCTCCAGTGCTGATTGCTCCGATTTAATGGAAATCGTGTTAGGGGTCAGTTGCAAGCCGATGCCGCCCTGCATGCATGATAGGATTATGCTTGTAAAGTCGGTTATCTGTCTTACGGCAAACTCAATCTCGATTGTTTTTCCAGTCTGTCTGATGTCCTTGGCGAACAAATGCAAAGGTATGCTCATTGTTGCACCGCCGCTTAAGCGCATTGCAATGTTGCCGTCCGAGTCCTCGACCCAGCCGTTGGTCTGATAGTTCATACCATTGAAAGAAACTTCGATGTCATTGTACTTCCATATCTCCTTGTTGATGTCTTGGTTGCTCCTTCCCTGCGAGGTTAGGAACAACTCGAGGTTCCTGGTTTCTGCCTCTGATGTGATGGAAGACTTGTCAACAGTCAATGGGAAAGTCTTGCTTACGCTTCTGCAAGTTATCGTCATAGCGGCACCGCCTTGGTTCATCGACTTGTATACCCACGATTGCTGGGTGCGGTCAACCTTTCGGGTTGCCACGGTTGAGTCGTTAATCTTCAAGGTAATGTCTGCTGGGTTGTTCAATGGATCATAGACCACGAAAGGAATGGAAACAGTCTCGTACTGCTTCATATAGATATGTTCCATGGTGCTAGCGATGATTGGGGTTTCGTTTCCTCGCTCGATACAGACGAGCGCAAAGTTAAGGTGGTTACTCACCAGTTCCGACCCCTGCACGGATGCGGACAGATAAACTTCCAGGCTATGCGCTCCGTGCGCTTGCGCTGGAATCTCAAAGGACTGCTGGCGGTTGTTGACTTCCGTCTCCTCGGTGTGTATCTCCTCGCCGTCCAAGAGAATATGGACGACCTTCTTGATATTGCCGATTGGTGTGTACACAAATGGGATTGCACCCTCGTATGCGGTCACGCTATCGAAGCTTGAAGAAACAAAAAGGTTTACGGTTGTGACTTCGTAAACGTAGCTTCTGCTGCTTCCCTCCCCGTTGTCGATAGTGAATCTGATTTCCGTAACATCATCGCCTATGTACTTCGTTACATCAATCGTATACGTGCTACCCGAACGCAGGGAAATGCGCTCACGCTGCAAACCCGCAACGTAAACCGTACAAGAACCGCTCATCTGAGAAAGGTCTTGCTCGTTGTCGTAATAGGATAAGTACCTAAACTTGAAAATCTCGGCACTCCCAGGGGTCGTATATTCGCTAGGCGTGGCGAGAATCGTATTTTTCATTGTCGCTTGCGTTGCTCCAGTGTTCGGAAGTTGAATCTGCGAGAGAACCAAGTCGGCGTATTTCTCGCTGTCTTTGTTGTAGTTCTTAGCGTCTTCCTCGCTGGCAAAAACCTGCAAAAACTTGCTATCCTTAACTTGGAAGAAGCCGCCCTTCTTAGCGAATGTGTTCTTGATGAGTTCTTGTACTCGCCGTCCCGACACCGGCAAGTTTCCAGTGCTGGAATCCCCTCCCCAGTTGGTGGAAAGGTTTATCGGTTTATCATAAACTTTTGCCATTGTTATTACTTTTAATTATTTTTCCATGCTTCGCTATCAATCCATGGTTTAGAGTCTATCCAGTGCCCGCTCCCGAAGCAAGAACGGACCGCTTGCCAAACAAGCCTCGCCCCTCGATAGACCGCCGCGATAACCTTGCCCTTGGCTTGTATTATCGCTATGTCGTGTCCAAATGCCCGAATCATACCTATTCCTCCTCGTAAACAAAATAAATCTTGCTTTCGTCCTTGTTGATGGAATTATACTCGCTTTCCCCAAGGACTAAAAGGCTGTCTTCGTGCTGCCCGATATGGTTTACGATGTCCTCGAAAAGCCCTCCGACACGGTCTGCGGTATTGCAACCGACCTCCGTCTCATTCTTGACCTTTTGAGCCACCTCCCGCATTTGGGGAATTGTCTTGATTACTGTGTCTGCCATACGCTCTAGTCTCCTATCGCATGCACGTGCGCCCGACTACCTCTAACCGGGCTTATCTGCTTGCTCTTTGCGTGATACTTAAGATAATATAGGCAGTCGGATAAATACCCTTCTGCCAATCCCATAATGTCGTTGTATTGCTTGTTGTTGGTTATGTCCTGCACATGGTCGGAATATTCGTCTCTGTGACGCATACCGCCCGCACGGCTTATAATTGTTCCATCGGCTCGCAATAACTTCGCATACGTGAAATAAGCGACCGCCTTGCGTACACCGTTACAATACCTTAGCTTCTTGAATTCGTTTCCGTCCTCGTCTCTCTCCTTGGTGTCCCACTCGCCTCCGTCCAAGAATAAATCGGGAATAAAAGAGTCATCGAAGGTGTTGTCCCATGGGCAAAGTCCGATTGATGCCTTGAAGTTCGCCCAGCCGATGGCTGGCAAGATAAAGGCATCCTCGCATTCTCGGATAAGCTTCTCCACCTCATCCTCATCAAGGTGTGCGCTGGTCGGTCTTGCAAGTTGCTTGAACTGCTCGACCGTCAATAATGGTTTACGTTCAATCTTTGGCATGGTCATTCGTTTTTGATGGTGTTGTTTCCCGCCTCGCTGCTGATATACTTCAACGGCTGTAGTTTGGGGTCTATGTTCTGAATGCCTGGATCGTGCCAGTTCTCGAAAATCTTCTTGAAGGCTCGCTCAATGAATCGCTGCTCTGTCGTCACCTCTCCAGCATAGTACTCATAGGCATCCTGCATCACTTGTCCGCTGAATCCCAGCTTGCCAATACGGATGGAGTAGAAGAGTTCTTGGTGGAACTGTGCGTAGATGCGCTCGATAACGCTGCTATCGGTCACGGAAAACTCCTTGTCGAAGTTCTTCGTTGGGAAAGCCACAACCTTCGGTTCGTCTTCCTCGTTCTCCACCTCGACAGCTAGAATCTTCGCTGTGCTCTCGTCCCCTTGGAACTGCAAAAGGTCTTCATCGGAAATCATCTGTCCGCTCTCCACCTCTTCGCCTTTCTCGTTGAACTTAGGAACGCCCTTCTTGGTTACGAGCATACACGATACGAGGAAGTTGTTGCGGACGTTTCTCATCTTCACGTTGCCCAGTCCCTCATCGGTCGAAATCTCCGTGATGGCAGAATCGTAGCTGGCTGTCGGATAGATAAACTTTCCGTCTAGGCTCTGCCACAGAATCTGCCCATTGTAGCTGTCGATACCGCCAGCGTTCTCAATCTGTTCAAGAACGATGTCGGGGTCGGGATTGAAGGTGTTGATGCGCTCGATGGTCTTCTCGTTCACCATCAACCGCTTTCCGTTCCTCGTTTTCTTCTGCTCCCAGTCGGGGTGCAGCAAGACGTGCGCCACGTTCCCCTTGTCGTCCGTCTCTTCCAGTCGGCAATTTTCAAAGGGTACGTGGCTCACGCTCGACACCTGCCCGAGAACGTTGTAGTTCACGTGAAGGGCAAAGCCTCCAAACCTCGCAAGGTCGCCCGATACGTTCCGAAGCAAATCGTCTGCCGTATCCCCTTGCTGGTTCATCGCTAACGCTGCGATAACATCGCTGTCGAAGCCGTAGCCCTCAATGAATCGGGCGTAGCGGTTAAGGCAGAGCATTGCCGTTCCGCTGGCTTCCGTGATGCGTGCGAGGTTCTGCGGATATAGATTATCATATCCGTATGCCTGCATCTTGAATCGGCTCACGTAGCCAATATCAATTCTTCGCTTTGGCTTCTTAACTGTCTTTACGTTCATCTTGCTTGTGTCGTTTACCTGTTGTTTTATTACTCTTCCTTGCCTGCTTTTTCGGCTTGGTCGAGGTCTTTCTTCTTGTCGCTGCCTGCTGGCTGCTGTTTGTTCTCGATGAGTTCCTCGCTGGGTATCTTCTGGAAGTATTTCTCCATCTGTGGGTACTTCGTCAGATATTCGTGCGCTACCTTGTCGGTAAGGTTCTCATTAGTGAAAATCTTACCATTATAGAAATCTGGGCAGGAAATGATGAAGCCTGCCTTCATTGCGTAATTACATTGCTTTGGCATAGCCTTTTCTTTTTTGAGTTTTAAACAAATTTCGATTAAAGCATCGTGGTAACACTGCTGGCAGGTTGTCGGAACAAACCGCTTCCGTGTTACCTCGAAATATAGAGATTCAATAACTGCCTTGTCGGATGCGTCAAAGGGACTGTCAAACCGTTCCTTCAGCTCCCCGACCTTGGCTGTCGCTTCCTCGTAGGTCATAGCTTAACCTCCTACGGCTGTTTTCAGGCTGGCGTACTTGGCTGCTGTGGTCTCGCTATCGGTATCGAAGAAGAAGTAAGCTGCCTTCGGTACGCTCTCCTCTTCCAGCGTGATAAGCCAGCCGCCCTCGGTGTCGTCCGAGTACTTGTCGTTCTCGCCTGCGCTTGCCTTCAGTGCCTGCGCATACCCGAATACCTGGTACTCTGCCTTTCCGTCCGCTCCCTTTGAAAGGTTGCGAAGGATGATAACAAACTTTCCGTTCGCCAAGCCGTCAATGATATTGGCGCAAACATCTTGTGTATTTGCCAATACAACGACTGATACGGTGTTCTTCCAGCTGTTGCGGTACTTACCAACGGTAAGTTCTGTCTTCGTTCCAGTGAATGGGTTGCTGCCCTCCTGCCGGATAGCGTATGCCTTCTTGCCAGTCTTCAAGACCAATGTGCTAATTGTATTACCAACGACAGAAGACTTGGTGAAGTCAATGTCGTCTCGGTTGATGATAAGTCCATCGCCCTCCAATCCCTTTGTTACCTGGTCTTCGCAAGGGATGATTATGTCCTGGGCGATAAGGCTCTCGCAAGTTGTTTCCATATTAATTAATTCGTTTTAAAATTGTTATATCCCCAAAATCGTTTTTGTGGGTGTTGAGGATTTGTAAACTTAATACTTGATGAAGATATGGAGCGATTAGTAAGCTGCGTGGATCATATTCTCTTCGAGGAGAGCCGTGCCAATCTTACCAGTTGCATAGAGATAATTTCTACGCTCCTTCCGGTCGAACCAGATGTCGAGGTTGCTAATGAGTGCGTCAGCGTCAGTACCAACCATAAGGTGCTTAGGATTACAGAATACCGCACGGTGTGGAAGGTTGACAGTCGTCTCGCCCTTCTCGTATGCTTTAATCATTCTGTCCCAAATGCCGACACGTGCAATCTTCACTCCGTTGTAGGTCGCTACTTCGAAGCCATCGAACAACTTCTCCCATGGCATAATGTCGTGGTAGGTCTTCTTGAGGTCGTAGGTCAATGCGTCAGCAAGCGAGCGTGTCATGAGCAATACGGCATCGCTGTCGTCAACGATACGTGTGTCTGCATCCATCAGGATGGTGTCTACAAGTGTAGTAGCCGCACCACTCTTGCGCAATGCAGAAATCTGCAATGCTGCCGTGGTCTCGCTGTTGGCTGCGATGGCTGTATGTTTGGTCGCTGTGGCTGTAAAGATGCGCTTGAACAGACCATCGCAGACGTTGAAATTACTGACATCTAAGTCTGCTGTCAGCTTGCCGCCACCTTCACCTGCCAATGCTGCCTCCTTGTCACCAAGCCAGCCGAAACGCCAAATCATCTGCTCCATGGCTCGCTGGAGTGCATCTGTATAGATTGTCATAAAGTCGGTGCTGGTGAGGTCGCCAATGGCTGTACCAGTCTTCAATGAATACTCAGCGATGGTTCCCTTCAATGCCTCGTAGCAAATCTTGACAGGGATTTCCCACTGTCCGAGTTCCCAACGCTTCTGAGAATTTGCGATACCCTTCTCCTCATAGGTAGGGTCGCAACCGCCACCCTTCTTACCTACCATTTCCATCTCTCCGAGAAGAGCGATAGGGTCTTTCTCTTTTACCTTCTGAATGTTCACGAATGAAGAGAAGTCTTCATCGTTGTAGAAGGTTTCCTGCACGGCATCCTTGATGCTTGCGAGGTTTTCTGGCTCGAGTTTAAGGTTCTCAAGCTGCTGTTTTGTAAATCCTGCCATTATTTTCCTCTGATTTAATGGGTTAATACTTTGTTACTTCTTGCGCTTACCGTGGAGCTTGGCAAGTCTCTCCTTGATGGCGTTCTTGCCTTCCTCGACTGGGTTCACGTTGTCGCCTGCGCCCTTGCCGCTTGGCTGTCGTTGTGATGGCTGGTAGTGGCTGCTGAAGCCTGCAAGCACCTTCTCCGCACCGCCTGCCATCTTCACTGCATTCAAGATGCGCATATCTTCCTTGCTCTTCGCAAGTTTCTGTGCGCTTTCCAGCTGTGCCTTGGTGTCACTCAACTGCTGCTTGAGTGCTGCTACCTGCTGCTGCAACTTGGCTACGGTGTCGTTGTTGGTGCTTGATGCGCTGCCGCCCTCACCGCCTTCACCACCCTCATTGTTGGTGTCGCCTGCGGTCTTAATGTCGGTGATTACACCATCCTCGACAACGATTGTCTTGCCATCTGGCATTTCAAACGTTCCGTCCGGACTTGCCTTGTCGCCAACCTGCGGGTCTCCCTCCTCACGCTCTACGGTCAGTGTCTGTCCGTCCGCTGTGTTGAGTTCCATAGCCTTTGGCTCTACCTTGGCTTGTGGCTCTACCTTGGCTTGTGGCTCTGCCACCGCCTGCTCTGCTTCCTCCAGTGTCTTCACGCCCAACTTGGCGAGAATCTTGTCGAGGAGAGAAGCCTTTACTTCTGTTTTCTTCTCCATTGCTTTTGGATTTTGTTGTTTTGAATTAATAAAATTTTCGATATTGCGCTTCGATGCGCTTGCGCTGATTGGTGCAACGGTGCTGCTGATAAGACCTAGGCGCAAAGCCTCGCTGGTGCTGATGAAGATGTCCTTATCCATCAAGGCTTGAATCTCTTCCCGGTCGCACCCGCACCGCTCTACGTATGCGTCCACCATCTTGTCCTGCCACATCTGCATTTCCTCGCCCTGGTTCTTCAAGTCCTTTGCGTTCAGCTGGTCGCCCAGACACCAGCCGGGAACCCACGGATTGTGCAGGAGAAATGCAGCGTTCTCGTATGCCTTGCGGCTCTCCTTTGGTGCTGCCAGCATAATGATTGTTGCCATACTAGCAGCCTTGCCCTCAATGGTGCAGGTTATCTTCTTGCCGCTCTGTCGAAGTCTGTCGTAGATTGCCCAGCCTTCAACAACCGAGCCGCCATTGCAGAAGATACGCATATCGATGGTATCATCATCCTTCGGTATGCTTGCCGCAAAAGCATCTATATCTTGAAAACACACGCAGTCACAACCAAACCATTGATACCAAAACTTGTTGTCTTGGCTGTCGATGTCGTTGTATATTCTGAGTTTAGCCATTGAAACGTTATTTTTAAGTTTTAAAACGCTGCAAAGATACGATTATTTTCGATATGTTTATCTTGTAAACAGTTAATTTTCCTAAACAAGCCGAAAATTTGCGCTCTAAGCGGCTTTTACTGCCTTGGGCGTATAACTTTACCACCTTCGACCAAAAACCGCTCTGAACGCAAATCTTGTTGAAATAACAACACCGTTAGAGCCTGCCGATATTCTCTATCGTCTGCACTCTCCGCTGGGTGCGGTTTATCTCTTCAACGCTCACTACTGGCTGGGGAGCCATCTGATACCCTCTTGCAACCGCTGCCGCCAGCATATCCATACCGATATTGCTGCCGCCGTTGTTTACTACAATAGGTACACCACCTCCTAGCTGGTTGAATGCGGATAATATCGGGCTGAACATCGATGTCGCCTTGGCGGTCATTACACTCTCGCCATTGGATAGCCTTGCCGGGATGCTGTCGCTCGTTCCAGTGCCAGAGCCTTGGACGTAGCCACCAGTGGAAAAGCCCTTGACGAGTGCTTTTGCTCCTGCAAAGGCTGTCTTGACTAGTGCCATCAATGCAGCTGCACTCGCAACACCTCCCCACGACTTGCTTGCAATCTCCTTGGCAAGGATTTGGGCAAAGTATGCGTTAACAGCTATCTCTATAGCGTCAAGTATTGATGTCAGCATCGATTTAAGGAATGAGTGTAGCGATTTATCCTCGCTCTCGAAGAACTCGGACAGACCGTCTCCCATAGTCTGTATCATATCGCTCATCATTTTCAGTTGCTCTTCCTGCAAAGATGCCTTTTTCTTGTTGGCTTCCTCTTGCTCCTTGACTTCTGCATCGCTCAAATCCTTCTGTAGCTGCTCCTGCACGGCTGCATAGTCCTTGTAGGCTTGCATCTTGCTGTCTAGGAAAGCCTTGTATCTCTCCAGCTTGGCTGCATCGTCTTCCTCGCCAGTGCCACCGTTCATAATGTCCGCATCCCTGCGCTTCTTCTCTGCTTCCTCGAACTCCTTGTTGATTTCATCCACAATCTCCTTTGCTTGTTTCTTGATGTCTGCCTTTGCCTTAATCATAATGTCGAGCAGCTTAGCCTGCATTTCCTGCGCCTTTTCCGCTCCTATCTCTCCAGCCGCCACGTATGCGTCAATGCTCCTTGCCACCATATCCTTCTCCAGCTGTTCCAGGTCGTTGCTGTAGTCTCGCTCGTTGTCATACATACCTGCGAGGTATCGCTTCTTTGCGTCCATTACTTGCTCGTTGTACTTATGCTGGATAAGCGCAATCTGTGCCTGCAATTCTTTTTCCTGCTTTTTCCTGCGCTCTGCCTCTGCCTTGACTTCCGCTTCTTCCTTGGCTCTCTGTGCCTTGGTCTTGGTGGTGCTGCCCTTGGCTGCTGGTGTCGTTCCCTTGTTTCCGTTTGCTGGCTCGCTGCTGGTCGCTCCACCATCTAGGTTCGCAAGTTTCAGATGGTTCAGTCTTCCGTTCACTGCGTTCTCGTATCCGTCAGCGAATGCGTTTCCAAAGTCTGCGCCAGTCTGCTTAATATCATTCCATCCTTCCTTGATAAACTTGGAAAGGTCAAATATCTCCTTGAATCCCTGCTGTGCCTTGGAAAGGTCGAAAGTTACGATACCCTCCAATATATCGAGCGCACCCTTCAGGCTTCTGCCGACTTGTTTCATTGCATCGATGATAAGGTTTGCCACGCCTCTAACTACCGACCAAACTCCACGAAAAGCAGCTCCAAGTGTCTGAATAACTCCACGCAAAAGAAGGCTCTCGTTGTACCAGTCGATGAAGTAGTTTATCGCCTGGATCACTCCCTTGATAACTGCTGTAAGTGATTTCTTCGCAATCATGCTCAGCTGAGCCTTCATCTTCTCGAATCCACCCCCGGTGTAATCAAACAAAGAAGCCATTGCGTCCTGCAATTCCTTGGTTGCGTTCAATTCGTCTTCTTGTGCCTTGGCTATATCCCCGGACTTTGCCTTTACTTTGTCCATATCGAGTTCGATATCACCGAGCATTTCAATATACGCAAGTCCGGCATCCTCTCCAGGACCACCGAAGATGTTGGCAATTGCGCTACCTACAGCAGCACTTGACTGAGGGAGTTCCTTCAACTTATTAGCCACCTCTTGCATAACCTGGAATGTGGTCTTGCTTCCGTCCTGCAAGTCCTTTTGAACTTGCTTGGAAGAAATACCTATTCCGTCAAGTGCAGCAGCCGTAGCGGTTGTCATTTCTCGAAGTCGTAGATTTCCTTCCTTGATAGTGTCAACACCCTTGTCGCTGAAGATACCTTCCTTGGTCGCTTGCGTTGAGATTGCCACCATTTCCTCAGCACTCAGTCCAGCTTCCTTGAAGTATCTCGGGTATTCCTTAATCGTGTCGAGGAATTCTCCGTTGGCGTTTGCACCGCTCACCAGTCCGTCCTGCATAATCTTCAAACTCTCAGAAACGGAAATGCCGAAAGCCTTGCTCATCGTATTAGCAGACTGCATCGTCTCCGTGAATTCCAAACCGAATGTATTGGATACCGCAAGAACCTCGTTGCGCACGGATTTCATCTCGTCCCCAGTCAATCCGGTGAACTGCTGCGTCAGTCGTGTGGCTTCCATCAATCCCTTGTTGTAGTCATACCACCACTTGAATGCCATCCCGACACCTGCCACACCTGCCATGGCGAGGAAATAAGGGTTGGTCAATAAGGAAAGAGCCGTATTTTTCAACGCACCAAACTTTACCCTTAGGTCTTCCACGGACTTTCCCATTTCCATAACCTTTCCGATTCCAGTATCATCAACAACATCAAAACCTAAAAACTCGGTGTTCTGTAGGTCGTCAGCCGCCTTCATCATGGAATCGTAATAGCTGCCGACACTGCGCTGAAATCTTCCAGTAGCCTCCTCAGCCTCTTTCAGCTCCTCTATCAAGTCTTGGATATGCTCCTGCATCTCCTGACCCTTGGAACTATCACGCTCGGCACGGCTCATCTCATCGTAAGCCTTGGTGGCATTTGAAAGCTGGGCACGCAGCTGCTTCAAGCTGCCTTCCTGCTCGTTCTCTGTGCGCACGTTGTTCTGGATCTCCTTCTGCAAGGCACGCACGTTGTACTGATACTCCTTGATGGTTGCGTTGATGGCTTCCGTCTGCACCTTCATCTCGTTGGTCGTGATGGTCTTGTCTTTTTCCTGCTGCTGCAAGTCCTTGATGGATTGCTTTAGCTGGTCTATCTTCTCTTTGTATCTGATGATGCCATGGATTGCATCCTCGTACTTGACCTTGATGTCAAGAATCTGCTGTTTATCTTCACTTACCATAGTTCGTTCTTTTTAGTTGTTCAACTCTATCATTGTAACCTCGCAATATCCGCTGTTCGTTGTTTTGATTTCTAGAACAGCAAAATACGCTCCGTACTGGGCAAGGTACACTGGCTTCGTTTCGTCAAAGTTCAGTATCTCCAAATCGGAAAGGTTGAACCGCTCCGTTATCTGATGTGGATTCGCCACCGTCTTTCTCAACTTTTCCAGCTTGCTGTCGAAGATACCTTGCAGGTCGATATTGAAAGCCAATACCGCATAGCCGGCATCGTCCTTTGCAAGATTCACGATTCGGTCTTTGCACGCCTTGTACTTGGTGGCTGTCTGTACCGTTAACGTGGTCCTACCAAAGGTGCGTTGCGTACTCTCCCACTCGTATATCGGTATGCGGTTTCCGTCCGTGGCTGCGAATGGCAGCGTGCAAACGTCCTGCGTATATTCCAGCGTCTTGTTGTCTATCTCCATATCCGCATCGTGCTTCTGAAAGACGGTGTCGTCTTCCTTCCACTTGTAGATATTATGCTGGCAGTAGTCCTCTACGCTGAAATCGGTCTGCCTTGGATGGTTGCAGGCTTCGCTTTGGATGAGCTTCTTCGTCCAGTCCACCGCTTGCGCCTTGGCTTCCCATAGGATCACGATATCCGCAAACGTAAGTCTGCCATCGGTGAATCGCTGGCTTGGGAACGTTGATGTCAGAATGCAGATACACTTCAGAAAATCCGTCACCTTGATGTCGGGCAGGTTCTTGCCGATAGGGAAATTTCCTCCGTAGGGTACTTCATCGCTCTGACTGATGCTTGCATAAATGCGTCCGTTGTACCCACGCAAATCCCTCAAGACTCCCTTACCGTAGTGTTTGAACTCGAAGGTCACGATGTCACCCTCTTCAAGTTGAATCTCCCCTCGTCCTGCTGCAAGGTGTATGAACCGTCCGTTTACCTTGTCAGAGTCGTAATCTGTAATATACCTTCTAGAAGAATCATCTTCGTCTATCTCCTTGCCTGCGATGTATGTCTTAGTGTACTCGCTTTCCTCCTGGTCGCTCGTATGCTTTGATACAACCTTGATTTCAACGTAGCAAGGCTCGTACTGATATACTCCGTTATGTTCTGTAGAGCCTTCGTAAGAACTGCCGACATACCCATTCGGGCGTGCATTCGATGCGTCCCACGACCAGTTTATCTGAACATCGAAAATCATCGTGCAGGCAATCTTTACTTTCAGCTGGCTGTATCTGTTCGCAAGTTCCAGTCCATCGAAGACCTCCGATAGGCTCGTTGGCTGGAATTCAAGAATGCCGAGGTTCGTTGTTGCGATGAAAGTACCCTCAAAGCTGCCTACGACCGTCTGTGCATCTGCCTTTCTCGTAATTAATGTGACCGCAAGCCCCTTGATGGTCTCTTTCGCCTGGCTGCTCCATCCGAATGCAACCCCGGTCTGTGCCGTGATAAGGTCTAGAATATATTGTGCCGTCACGCTTGGCTGGATTGCTCCCTTGTCAGCATAACCAAAAGAGCCACCTCCGCCAAACGAACCGCCTCCGCTCGAAGAAGTCTGTACTTCCCTGCTGCTGGCTCTCGCCCGGCTCTCAGTCTCGCTCTTAACTTGAATGGTCGTTCCACTGCTGTACTCCTTGATTGCGTTGATGACAAGCCACTCTGCCGTGGCTGGTGCTTGAAGGTCTATATCGATTGGCTCACTCTCGCTGGTGTACTTCACGCTGTATGGTGCGAATCTCGATGTCTCGTATTGTGTTCCGCCCGAAACGTAGTAGTTGCTTTCCGAACCTTCGCCTGCTATCCAGTAGAGCATTCCGTCCTTTGATGGCTTCACGTAGATGAGCCTTCCTGCCTGCTTATACTTGGTTACGTTCACCGTAATTTCTGTTCCACCCTTGTCTGCTGGTATGTCTTCCACTCCCCAGGCTTCCGTAAACCCGGTGGCAGGGTCGTAGCTTCCGTATTCCACCTGCCCTGCTGGTGCTTCGTCCATCAATGCAAATCGGATGCTGATTGTCGTCATAGCTGTTTTCGTGTCTCCACTGGCGCAAAGGATGCCTGCACCTATTGTTGCCTGCAAAATCGGGTCGGGTGCTGGTATGGTCGGATTGGTTTCCGCCTCGGTTGTTCCTGCATCCGCAGCAAGGCTCACGATGTTCTTGTTGATATCGAGTATTGCCCAGGTTCGATAGTCCCCCTTTCCCAACACTTTGCTGATTGTTGCTCTCATTCCAGCCTCGAAAGGTATGATTGTGCACCGATAGGCACCATCGGTCAGCACCTCGCCAGATACATATATTCCGACCTCTGTTCCTGTTCTTATCTTACCGTCAACAAGTGAATATGTCGTGTTGCTGTTCCCTCCAACGTTGCGGTCATAGCCCTGCCAATCCTCGCTTGATGTCTTGACCGCTGCAGGGTCATAGGTTCCATAGAAAACTCCCTCGGAAATCGCCTTCTCGTAGGTGTAGGAGCTGTTGTTTCTGTTGAACCGAAGATACTTCGTGCAATTTAACTCGTTTAGTTTCAAGTCAGACGACTGAAGCGTTGCAAGTGCCTGGAACAATCCCCAATAAATCGAAATTTCGATGGTTTCCTTTACGCTCAGGACGCTTGCCCTTCCGTTGCGGATAATCTCCAGTCCGTTACGGAAATAACGTGCTGTGTGGAAAATATAGGGGTATTTGCTGCTTGTGCTCGGTTTCCCTGCGAACTCCAGCACCGCCATATTGTGTGCTGTCTTGGGCAGGTTGATGGTGTATGTCGTGTTGGCGGTCATTTTCGTGATGTCACGGAAAAGGTTGCTCTTGATGTCGAGCGTGATTGCCGTTTCCTCGCTCATATCCATCAAGATGCCATCGATGTAAAGTTGCTGGTCTGTCATAGTTGCTGAATCTGTGTATTGTTAATAACCAGGTTGCAGACGAAATCCTGCAACTCTGCTGTTGTCTTTGTGTACGTTCCTGCCTTGATTGTCACGCTCTGCCACTTGTTGCCCCCGAGGTACATATCCACGACCGGACTGCTTGCTAGGTCTTGCAGGAAATCGAACGTATCGCTGTCCACCAGTGGTGCGCAAAGCGGTATGGTGTCCTCTCTGCTGTAGCCCTGCCGTCTTCCGTTAACTCCAAGGAAGCCGAATATCGTATCGTCATACCCTCCGAGGTTGTTGCGAATGAAGCTTGTGTCGCTGCTTATCGCCCTGCTCTCATCGCCTTGCGTGAATAGCCAGTAACGGTAAAAGCCGTGTCTGTCAACCCAACGAAGATAAATGCCCTCCTCCGTGTCGTTCCTTTCTATCCTTGCAAGGAGAGATTGCTTGCCACCGCTCTCCATCGCAAAGGTAAGGTCGAAAACGTCCGTGAACGTTCCCTGCTCTATCTTTCCATCATAGTCGTAGATATTCCAGTACCTAGCCTCGTTTGGTAGAACGCTGGCGCTGATGTCCACGATGCCAGCGATGCCGGGCTTGACTAACTTGTTTGGTGCTCCCTCGTAGCCGACAAGTATCTGGGAAGCAACATTGGTATAAAGACCAAAGGAGAATGGGAAATGCGTGAACCAAGTGAGCCTCTTGAATCCGTTCCACGTCTCGCCTGCCCTCATCGCTCCCCACACGTAGAAGGTCGTGTAGCTGAATGTAGCAAGGTCGCTCCCCTCGCTGTCCTTGACCTTCACGGAAATATTGAACACTGCCCCGAGTTTGCTCTGCTGAATCTCCTTGGTGTAGTCAAGGTTCCCGAAGCTGATGCCATCGAAGAGTGCCTGCACATATTCCCGGTAGTCCATGATGCAGTTCTCTGCAAACGCTTCCACGCTGTACGTGTGCGCCCTGGTCTCCCTGCTGATGGTTGTCTCGATGCTCGCAACGCCCGAGCCGCTTGCCTTGATGATGCAGGGAAGGAATGCGAAGCCTACAGCGTCCGCATACTTAATCGTGATGCCGTTTTTCGTTGTCTGTCTCATACCGTCTCATTGTTTAGTTTGATACTCCCCACCGACTGGTGGATTAAGAAAATAAGTCGCTGCCCCAGCCGTTTCATCGTGTCGGGCACAACGTTGCTGTACACGTCAGCCCTGCCGCCAGTGCGGTGCAGCCTAGAACCCTTGTTGGCGATGGTGTGGGCGATAGCCCCTGCCATACTCATATCGCCACGCTCTTGCGGTGTGTACTTGTGCGGTCGCTGGGTCTTGTAGGGGATAGGTGTTCCGTGCAGTCCCTTGTCCATCATCCACTGACGGATGATGCCACGGAAGCCGTATGGTATCTTTCCTGCCCTTCGTCCAGTCTCCAGCACACCGAATGGCTTGTGTCCCCAAAGGATGGTCTCATCCTCGCTGGGCTGCTCAACCTTTAGGCTCGCTATGGTGCGCCCCGATGCGTTCTGTCCGTTGATTCTGATGTGGTTGATGATAAGCTGCCGTGCTCTCTCCACTTCCTCCCTCATTATCAGCGATGCCGCCTTGGGGTCGAATTGAATACCTCCCTTGCTCATACCACACACCCTCCTATGCTCTGTGTAAGTTGCAGGGAGTACATTACGCCCGACACGATCGTGCTCAAACGCTCGATGATGGTCTCGTAGTACTGCTGCCCCTCCAATGGTTCGAACTTGTGCGACTGGTTGATGGCTCGTATCATCCTTGCCCCTGCCACCTTCATCCGGTCGATGCACTCTCCGTTGTCTTCTCCTTCCGCTCCCCTCGGTACGGTGTCTAGATAAGCCAGGGCAACGTTCACGGTGTCGTAAACCCTGCCGTTGCGTATCTCTGTCGTGCCGCTGGCTGGGATGATGCACACGATTGCCGGGTAGCTCAGCTTCTCCAGCTTGGTATCCGCAGTATCCCAGTCCTCGAAAAGGTAGGTGTAGTCCGGTAGCGTGTCTGCTGCCAACTGCTTTAATATTTCTCTGATTGTTGCCATAATTATCTGGATTTACGTTTCATTTCCTCCGCCTGCAACTTCTGCAGGTTCCTCTCGTAGAGACTTCTCTTGTAGTCCATCTCCATACACTTGTAGATGCGAAGCCACGGTGTCTTCAGAACTTGGTCGTGGTCGCTGATGCCCATCCTTACCGCATACCAGTCCAGCATGCCGAACAAGCCGAAGCGCAGGGTGTCGATGCCTGCCTCCTTCTCCAGTCTCGTTGGCTTCACTGTGTCTGTGCTCTCGAAGAGTTTGCTGATGCGCTCAACCTCTGATGTTACCCAGCCTATGAACATAACGACATCAACCGCCCTAGCCTGCTCCACTTCCTTGTGGCTCAGACCGAGGACGGTTGTCACTATCTGATACAGACTTTCCTCGCTGTCGGATAGCTGGGAAAGGTCAATCAGCTGCCCGATGGATAGCTGGTTGAGATTGTCGGGAACTTGTTTCTCCCCGACAAAAGCTGGTCGTGGCTGCTTGCCGATTTTATAGCTGGTGTGCCTTGCCACTGCCAGCCAGTACTTGAATGTAGTGTTCTTATCCATACGCTTTATAATTTTGTCGTAGTTATTGTCTCAATACGTGCGCCCGAGCCGTTCCGTGGCTTGCTACGGATAACTTCTTCAAGGCTACGTATCGTATTGCGTCTATGCCGTGGTTGAATGCGTCTATAGGCTGGTTCGTGGTCTCTCCATCCCTTGACTTCTTCCACTTGTATTGCTGCATATTCTCGATGATGCCGTGGCTTCGTCTGGTTATGTTGATGCGGAAACGCTTCAAGATGTCGATGCCGTTGTTGATGCTGTCCGCTCCCTTGGTGCTTCCTATTATCCACAGCCCTTGGTTGTGTATCTCCTGAATGCTCTTAGGCTCTGCCGAGTCCGCAATGATAAGGTCTCGTTTCGTCAGTCCTTGCTCCTTGCAGCGGTCTGCGATGTCTTCGTTCGTCAATCCCGGCTGGTAGATTTCCTCGTCCACCCAAAGCTCACCGTGTGCGAGAATAACGTGCTCCAGTGCAGTTGGATCGTTGGTGAATCCGAAGTCCATACCCCTGCACTCCATCTTCCACTCCTCCCTTGGTGGCAGCTTGTCAACGATGCCCCAGTTGGTGAAGACAAGCCCGGTTATTTTTCCAGTCAGTCCACGCGCATATACTCGCCACAGCTCGGGGTCGTCAATCTCCTCAATCTTCTTGTGCTCCTGCTCAGTCAAAAATCGGTTGTTTCGGTGGTCGCTCAGTATCAAACGGCAGTCATCCCTGCCGATGATGTTGTTGTGCACCCAGAACCTTGCGCTTGGATTGTAGTCGATGAACACCTGCTTTCGGGTTCGGATGGCAAGCTGCCAAAATACTTCGTAGGGCACACCGTTCGCCTCGTTCACGAACAGGTAGTCACGCTTACCGTTCTTGGCATCCTGCGCATCCTGGTAACTCTTGAACTCGATGATTGAGCCGTTTTTTCCTCTGTAGCTGCTGTCGCTCTTGTTGTTCTTGAACCAGTCCAGAAGCTCTGCCCTTGTGTGCAGGATGGTGTCTAGGTCTCGCATGGCTCCCACCTTCAAGTTCGGGAGGTCTTGACCGCACACCGTGATAATTGCCATCGGATGCTCAAAAGAAAGCACTATAAGACGCTGCATAATGGTGTATGTCTTCCCCGAGGACGTGCCTCCTTGGTTCACGAGAAACCTTGGCTTCACGTCCGCATTCGGGGCGTACAACTCACCAATAACGTCAAATAGTGCCATTCTTCAAACAAACTAAAACTTAAAACAATTTATGGTAAAATTAATCTTTATCCAATCCCTCACGCTCGATCACTTCCTGCTCGCTGGATGCACATTCGTGCCCCGAATTGATGTAGCGTACCTCGATGCCGCCTTGGAATCCTGCGTTCAGGTCGAGCACGACCTTATCAAGTCCGAGCAGCTTGCAAATCTGCGTCTCTGCCTTGATGATGATGTCTAGGTAGCGTGGTTCTCCGAATCCTCGCTTCTCGGCATCGTACATTATCGCCTTGACGGTCTCGATTGAAATCTGCTTTCCTCGCTCATCTACGATAGGCAGTCCCTGCTGGGTCGCTGTCTTTTCGTGGTAGTCTTCCTTGGATTTCTCCCAGGCTTCCCACGCTTCACGTATTACCAGTTTCAACCTTGCCACCTCGCTGGTTATCTTTTCGTCCGTGTCGGTCAGTCTCTCTTCCCTCCACTCCTTCAATAACCGCTGAATGTCGCAGTGCGCTTGATTGTATTTCGGTCTGTCGAGACGTTTCCTCACCTCTGCCGTGATTTCCCGCTCAGTCCATCCCTTACGGTATAAGGGTGCGATAATCTGTAGGCGGTTCTCGATGTCGATGCGCTGTGCCCTTAACTTGTTGTTGTTACCTTGTGGCATATTTTGATTTCTTGAAATTTACTTGATTTTTTATAAAAATTCTACTTGAAAAACTTGCATATTTCAAATAAATTTCGTATCTTTGCAAACGTAATAAGGGAAGAGTCCTTATTTACTGAAACCCTCCGAGGATGAGGGAAAAGTAAAATGAAATCCCAAAGTCTTATGAACGTACTGAAAATTTCATTGAAGATTTGGAAAATAGAAATCTTATCATTTACGATTAGATTATTCTAAGCTCCAAGGGGTGGTGCTCGAACCACCACCCCACTTTGGGATTTCGTTTGCAAATTTACGAATTATTTTTCATATCACCAAATTTTTAACATTATGAATACTACGAATGAAACTACCTCCAAGTCTTGGGGAGGTGCTCGCAAGGGTGCAGGGCGAACGAAGAAATACGCTGCAACATTCTATTTCGGTGCTACCGAGGACGTGGCTAACATCTTGGCAGGGATCGATAAGAAAGACCGCAGCGACTTCATCAATCAGTGTATTCTCAAAGCGATGGGCAGGGGTTAATCTCCTGCCTTTTTCGTTTCCGCTCCCTTGGAGGTTATTTTCTGCGAATTTCGCGTGTGTGCCGCTCTCTCCGCAAACTGGTGTAGTTTATCAACCTTGAAGAGAAAAGCCGACACATCGAAACTATTCGCCCTGCTTCTTAAACTCGTCTATCTTGACTGCTTTCTCGCCAGTCAGCTTTTCCCATCGGGCAATGATAACATCGCAATAATGTGGGTCGAGCTCCATCAAGAACGCATTGCGGTTTAACTGCTCGGCTGCGATAAGCGTTGTGCCACTACCACCGAACCCATCATATACATTCCAACCTTCCTTTGTGCTATTACCCATCAAATAAGCAAAAAGAGGAACTGGCTTCATCGTAGGGTGTTCCCTTGATACTTTAGGTCGAGCCATATCAATAACCGTTGTCTGCGCTCTGTCGTTGAACCAATTGTGCGCACCTCCATTTTTCCACCCATAAAGACACGGCTCATGCTTCCACTGGTAGTCCTGCCGCCCGAGACAAAGCGAATCCTTGTTCCATATCAATGTCTCACGTAGCTCCAAATCTTTCGTGCTCATCAAAGCCTCTCTGAACCACATCGAATAATTGTCGCTGTGGAAAATATAGAAAGCAGCACCCTTCTCCATAGCTTCTTCTGCTGCCAAAAATGCAGCCGACAGGAAATCCCGGAACTTGTCATTGTCCATTTTGTCGTTCTTGACCGTCAGCCCATCCGTTCTATGCTTTCTCTTGCTCATCATAGCAGAACCTTCGTAGCCATATCCAACATTGTATGGAGGGTCTGTAAGATACAGATTAACCACTTGCCCCCCCATAAGGAACTTAACCTGCTCTGCATCCGTGGAGTCACCACACATAAGGCGATGTTTTCCGAGTTGCCACAGTTCGCATTCCTTGCACCGCTGTGGTATTTTCTCTGTATCCTCATCGAACTCATCGTCCTTTGCCTCCTTCTGATCCTCGTCTGCCTGCTCTCCATTTTTCAATGAATCAGCACTCATCCACCCTTGCAGCTGCCAGTCTTGAATACCCCAGTCCTTCAAGAGGTCGGTATTCCACTGGTTGTTCAACGCATCAACATCCCAGTCTCCGAAGCCTGCATTATCTTTGATGATGAATTCTTTCTTCTGCGCTTCCGTGAGGTCTGATGCCTTGACGATGGTTGCAGTTGGCTGCTCCTTCCACTGGCTCCAGTAGTTGGCGATTGCCAGCTTCTCTGCATCGGTCAGTCGCTGGTCTGTGTCGAGAACGCCCATGATGGCTTCTGGTGTCATACTCACGATGTGGCAGAGTGCTCTCGTTCTCATATTGCCACCCAGTGCCTTGTAGGTTTCGTCTACGACTATCGGGCGAAGCTGGAGCATCTTCGGGAAGACGAGGATGCTCTTTACCAGCTTTTGGAAGTTCGCCTCTGTTATGGTTCGAGGGTTCGCTTCGTTCTCGCTGACCCTCGATAGTGCGATTTCTTCTGTTTTCATTTTCTTCTTGTTTTAAGTTCGAAAAACTGCTTATCTGATAAACATTGGCGCAAAGATACGACTTTTTTGCTTTAGTTGTTTGTCCTTTGCCCACTTTTAACTTTTTCCAACACTTCGTTTTATCTTATCCATCAAAGGCTCTGATGGTCTTCTGAAGGGTTGTCAGTGGCTTCTTTGGCTTGACCTTGACCGGGTATCCTGCGCACACCCAGGCGAGGAGAAGTGCATCTCTCTGGTCTTGGTTCATTCTCGGGAGCTTTCCGTCTGAGCTGATGAAGTAGGCGATTTCGTCTTGTGTTATTTTTCCGTCTTTACCCTTCCAGCATTTTTTCAACGGCTTGATTATCTCGTATGGGATATTGTAATGCTCGCAGCATTCTACGATAAGGATTCCGGTCTGATGGTTCATCCCGGTTGAGCGTCCGATGGCTGCTGCCTTGACTGCCGTCATAAATCTGTTTAGTACGTGCCAGTTGCTCTTGTTGAGCCAGCCGCCTTCAATAACGACCTTTACCTTCTTGCAGCTCTCGTTCATTGCCTTGAGGTAATCTATCAAAGCTGGAAAGTTCATTTTGTAGGCGAGAAACTTCTTGTCGTCAAATACTGCTCCGACACCGCTTTTCTGGTTGTCTGGGTCGATTCCGATTATAACTGTTCCTTTTTCCATTTCGTTTTACTTTTGTTTTATTTTTGATTTTCTTTTTTCGTTATTTTCTTGAAATTTTCGTTCTAAGCCGTTATCTCTTTGTCTGTGGGTAGTTGTTCGGGTTGCGGAATGCTACGTGCGTGTGTGCGCTTGTGTGCGCTTGTGCGCTAGCTCCCTACTACTATCCTCTATCCTATAGTCCTTTCTCCTTTCATCGTTCTGCTGGCTTGAAACGGAAAAATCGAGGGAGTGCCTGGCGATATGCAAAATAAAGAATATCTCGTACCGAATGAGTTTATCTTACAATCACCTCCCTCTTTAGGTTGCAGGAAGTTCCCGATGTTCCTTGTTTCGGGATTCCTGCACTTAGCTGTCTTCTGTTATTTCTTCGTGTTCCACCTCGCTTTCTTTTTAATCGGAATGAATGCCGGACGACTCTCGTCTTTCCGAGTTGCCAGATTAATAATTTAAGTGATTTCATTGAGCGCAAAGATACAGTCTCAAATGTGTTTAACTTTATGTTATTTGCCGTTTGCGGTCGTTCATTCGCTGGTTAAGTACTTATCTTGCTGCTTGGAGAAAGGATTGCTCCTTCTTTCTCCTTACACGCTCTGCAAGCCACTTGAAGTGCTCTGCCGCCTGCGGATCACGGAAAATGGAAGCCTGCGCTTCCAGGCTTGCCCTATCCAGCTTCTTTCTTTCGGCTTCAATTCTCCGCAGCTTCTTCTGCTTGTCGTTGTAGCCCTTGACCTTTTCGGGGTTCGCCTTTCTCCAGTCGCTCGCAAGCTCAATCAATCTCTGTCGGTTCTTGCGGTAATACTCCGAGTTGTACTGAGAGACGTTGCGCCTTATACGCTGCCTTTTTCCGTACTCTCTGATTCTGTCGGGGTTCGCCCTTCTCCATTCCCGGTTTCTCCTCATCATTTCTTCACGGTGCAGGACGTAGTATCTGCGTGCTCTCTCACGATTATGCTCTTTGAGTTCCTCGTCAGTGTACTTCTTCTTTCTTCCCATTGCATTCCTTGATGTCTTGATGTTCTACATATTGCTTGCGCTCCGGGCAATAGATGCCATTTAAGCAGTTTCGTCCGGAATCGCAAGCCTTGCACAGTTCGCTCGCCATACGTCTTAGAATGGCAGGTTCTCGATGTCGTAGGAAGTGAAGGCGATATTCTCGTGCCCCTCGAATGGGATGCAGCTGGCGAAGTCCGCTACTTTTCCGCAATGGATAGGCAGGACTTTGTATCTCCACGGAAAACTCTCTCCACGGTCACGGACAAAGAACGCTGGTAGCCACTTGTATCTCTCTCCGTTCCTCACCAGCACCTTGTCGAAAGGCTTGAAGTCTGGAAGCTCCTTGCGCTTCTTTTCCTTGCTCTTCTCCCATAGGGCGCAAGCCTCCTGGAACTTGACGACTTCGTCCTCTGTTGCTTCTCGCAGTTCATCGTGTACGCTGATACGCAGGTCGAAGGCTTGGTCGGTCACGAACTTCTCGTTCTCGATTTCGTACTGGTTGCCGAATGATAAAGTGTCCTCGCTCTCGTTCTTGCCGATGAGCTTGCCGATGATTGTCAGCTCTCCGTCCTCGTCTTGCTCATTGAAAACGTAGAGTTTTCCGATTTCGAACGCTGGCTTCTTCTTCGGCTTCTCTATTTCCAGGGTCTCACGGTTCAGCTTTCCGTCCAATCGCTTCTCGATGAATCCGATGTAGGTCTTGGCTGCATCCTCTGTTTCTAGAGTGAATTCTTCTGTTATGGCGTTATCACATTCTCTGAGGTAAGTATATCCTTTCTTGCCATTTTTGGAATAATAATACTTACCTGCAAAAATGGTGTAGGCATCATCCGTAAACTTCTCGAAGATAATATGCACAGCACCATCTTCTGAAACAAGAACGTCTCCCTTATTCCAGGCAAACTTGCTCCAGTCTCTCATTCTATCGGATGGGAAAAGCATTACTTCGCCTCCATCCATCCATCTGCCGTTCTTGTTGTAGGCAAACTCTCCGTTCTTATTCACAGTCCAGATTGCTTCCCCTGCTTCCTTGTTGGTTGCAAGATAAGCGAATCCAACCTTTCCGCACATTTTCGTGTATAACTTGGTGCCAACAGGCACACCCTTCAAAATCTCGTAAATATCAAAATCTTTCTGTTCCATAATCTGAATGTTTTTATTGTTTGTTACTCTTGTTTCTTTTGTCTGTTACAGCTTGACGTGTCCCAGTTTTTTGTACAGTTCAACCAGCTCCATGGTATCGAGCCAGAAGTCGGTGTTGCCAACGTAAACGTGGTGGCGGTGGCTGTCCGTGATGATTTCTATCTTCTTCATTTTCAACTGAATTTAAAATTGTTCGTGTCCGCATTGTAATCCTTTAGGATACATTCGAGTGCCTTGATTTCATCATCTGCCAGCCAGATGTCTCTGTCGCCAACTGACAGATGATGAAGACCGCATTCACGGACAAGTATGATATTCTCTACTCTGTTCATAGCCAATACGGTTTATATGATAACTATTTGAAAAGTTCCATCTGTGGATGAACGATGTCTGCCCGCTTCTTCTTTGCTGCCCAGATGAGAAGGCTGACGTTCTTGGTTCCAGCCTTCTCCGAAAGGTAGCCGATGATGTAGGTCAGTGCATCTTGAACCGCTTCTGCCTCACTGCCGTAGAAGATACTGATGGTATCATATCTGCTCGGGTAGCCGACCTGGCTGTCATACCCGGTCTTTCCGTTCTGAATACTGAACCCCCATATCCATCCGAACTGCGTCTTGGCGGTCGTTACCTTCCATCCCCAGTTATCTGCACCCTCTACGGAATACTCGATTACGTGCGGATTGATGCAGAAATCCTTGATGGTGTACTTGAAGCCTTCGTGCTCTGCAACCGGCTTCTTGATGTCGTAGCCGTTATCGGTCAACCATTTGAACCAGTCGTCTGAGGTCTTGAAAACAAGCCCGGCGGCACGGCATTCGTGAAAAAATAATTCATTCATTTCTATTCCCCCGATTTTTGATTATCAGCAATCAACTTGCGTAATCTAGATATAACCTCACCTGCGTTCTTATCGTGCACTCCTTCATATAGTCCAAGATGCATCATAATGATGTTAAGAGCAGGGTCATCTATCTCAATAGCTCTTTCAGTGAGTATCCCAAGTACACGTGTCAAAATCGTAAAAGTCACAGGATAGGGAGTGCTTTTTGAACACTCAGCAATCTCTTTCAAGAGCCTTGGAATATCAACCTTAAAAACCATGTCGTTCATAACATAGTTCTGAACATTCTTGCTTTTGATTTTCTTCATATCATTCATACTTCTAAATCTCTATGAAGTGAACGCCCTTGTGGTCTTTTCTCTCGGTGTTCATACAAGCAAGGTTTCTGCAGGTAATGCCCTTTCCCTTACTGTCCAAGATGCAATCGTAGCAGTTCTCATCGGATAGGTCTATATCCTCAACCACCTTGCAAATTTTGCCTTTGATGCTGATTGTCGCTCCGATAGGGTATTCTACTTTGATACCTTCCTCGCTTACAATGTGTACTTCTTTCTGTTCTGCCATAATTCTTTCGTTTTAAGCGTTTAAAATCTGTTTGCCTTATAATTTACCGCCCGAACCAAGAAAACGGCTCAGAGCGGCTAATTTTGCCATAATTCGTTATTTTTCGGGCTTCCAGTCGATGCCCAGCCGCTGCAGAACTCCCTTCTCGTAGAATCTCGCCAGTGAATCCTTGGCTGGCTTGTTTCTTGGGTTCTTCTTCAAGTCGGCAAGGTTCTGCTGGATTACCCATAGGAACTTGCTGTCCTTGCTCTGCTGGGATTCTGGCTGTCGGTGCTTGGCTAGCTCGTAGCGTTCCCCGATGCTCAGCCTTTCCGTTGCCGCTGGATCCTGCGCCCTGGCTTCTGCCGATTGCGGCTGCTGGCTTGCGGCTGGCTTGGTGTTGTCGTAGTTGCCCTCCAGCACCTTTGGAAAATACTTCCTCGTCATTACCCAGTCGTATGATGCCCAGGAATGCCCTGCGTTCAGATAGTCGCTAGCCATAGCCTTGTCGATGGCTAGGTAAATCTTGGAAATATCTCCCTTGCAGTCCTTGAGCCTTCCTCTGATTGCCTCCTTGCGGTTGTCCGTCATCAGCGTAAGCCTTCGCATTGCGCTGTTGGTCTTGTCGTGCTGCTCGTTCCAGTAGTCCTTGATGGCTGCGTAGTCGATTTCGCCTTTCTTGGATTTCTTCTTCTCAGAACTTTTTTGCGGCTCTGCTGCAGCGCAAACGTTTTTCTCGGAAAAACTTTGCATAGAAGCTTCTTTAGAAGGTTCTAATATATCTGTTTCTTTAGAAACATCACTATCACTAACACTATCACTATCACTAACACTATCATATAAGCATCCTTTTGTATGCAATTGCATACTTTTGCATTCTTTTGTATGCTTTTGTATATGGTTGTATGCTTCTGTATCGTTTGCATCCTTTTGCATTCCCCAACGTTTTTGTGCGTTGGCTCGCAACCGTTCGCATTTCTTTTGGTACTTCTGCTGGTTTCTGTCAATCTTATCTTTGATAAAGACAAAAGCCATACGCACGACTGGTTCTAGATTGATAACCTCGCCATCCCTTGCGTATATGAAGAGTGCCCGAGTCAGTTGCCCGAGTTGCTCATCCGTAAGCCCCTCGATTAGCTGATAGTCTGAAGTGTATAGTATAAATGAATCGTTCATAATTATTCTGATAATGATAGTTTCTTTTCAAGCTTCCGTTTGAGCACGGTAGCCCTGCGAGTCTGGTTGACTTCCCTTGTACTGAGAAGTCGTGGCTCTGTCTTCATCTTGGCGATGTAGGCTTCCAGGTAGCCCACAATCGCCTTGATGTCTGTTGTCGATACTTGGTGCATCATAAGCTTGAAAATTTACTTGATGAGTAATCTTCTTGCTCCCTGCACCTGCTTGATGTATGCAGCGCATTCCTCGGGATGGTCAGTCTGAAAAGCCTTTGCATCGAACTTCTCGCTCGCCTTCGGTGCTTTCCACGTTGCCAGCGTCTTGCCGTTTCCGTCCACGATGCTCTCTGCGTCCCCGAAGAACAGCTTCAAGTTGTCCTCGATTTCCTTCTGTCGGCTCTCCAGTGCCTTGCCCTTCTCCTTGATGTCCTTCAACTCGATGAGCATATCCCCAACTTCGGCAGTGGCTTCAATCTCCTTTCCTGCCTTGTGCAGTGGAGACTTCAAGAGAACGTCTTGTGCGCTGTATGCAGGTGGCTCTTGGTTGCCCACGATGTAGTCAAGCCAAAACTTGGTTATCTCGTCACGCATCCATCTGTAAAATTCGGGGTCGAAGTCGATGTCACGGTAGCCGAACTCCCTGCCTGCTGTCAGCCATGCAAGTGCTCCATCCTTGTATTCTCCCACTCCGAGGTTCATTTGTAACTGGCAGAACCAATGCTTCGGAAGGTCGTCTGCATCTATCTGCATCTGCGTGGTCTTGCACTCCAGGATGCTCTTGCTCGCCTCGTTGTGCGTTGCCCCGGCTCTCCAGAAGGTGCGATCAGGAGATACACGCAGATATGGTGCATCGGTGTTCGTGATGGTGTAGTCGTCAGTGCTCGCCTTGATGATGTGGCAGTGGCTCTCTCGCTGGAAGAACTGCGCCACGGCATCCTCAAGCAGGTGTCCTGCAACCATCGCAAAGTTCTCAACCTTTGGTGGGTCGATGCCCTTCTTGCGTCTCCACAACTGGTATGGCGTTTCCCACGGATTCAGTCCCAGCACCGTGCCTGCTTCACTTGCGCCTATTCCGTTCGAGCGGTTCTGCAACCACTCCTCTCTGCTTTTGTACTTGATTATCTGTTTCATTGTCTGAATGTTTTTATTTATCAATTAAGAATTTTCTAGCTGCTGTAAGAACGACCGAGCGAAGGAATTCATCCCTTTGCATTGATTGAGCAATTCCGTCTGAGAGAAAACTGGTTTTACCGTGGTAAGCAATATGGAAATCGAATCCTTGGTGTCCGTCTTCGTCTGTATCTCCAGTCGTCTCAGCTGCAATCTGAAGATAGTTTCTTTCTTCCTCGTCTTCCTCAGCCCATGCCTTGTAACCGTTTGCGGTTCTATCGAAGTACTTGTCGATGGTGCTCTCGTGTCTCTGATTGTCTGTTTCGTTCTGTTTCTTCATTTGATTACTGAATGTTTAAAAAGTTGCCACGGCTTCCCTTTGTCTCGATGGGTACCCACCCCATAGGTTGCACCGTGGCGGTTCGGGCTTAACGTTATAATAAAATGGCTTATTTCTTCTCTGCCTTGCCAGTCTTGCCCTGGCTTCGGCTCATTGCCTGCTGCGCCTTATTCTTTGCATCATCGGCAGCTGCCTGCGCCTGCTGTGCGATGGCTTCCTGCTGCTTCGGCTTCTTGAAGGTTTCCTCTACGGTGGTCGTGCCTTCCTTGATGGCGTTGTACACACCGCCCAGCTTCTGAATATCCTCTGCCGTGACTTCCTCGGCAGATTTCTTGCCAAGGTATTCCAGCAGCATAAGGTCAGTCACTTGATACACCTGGAAGCAGGCAACGCAGCTCTTCCACTGGCTCTGCACGCCAGTCTGCTTGATGTGCTCGAGAGCCTTCGCCTGCACCTCCTTTACTACGCTTGAAATCAGTACCTGCGGCACGACCTTGCAGATTGCGTTACGCTGGGCAATCGCCACCGCTGCATTGCCGACTACCACCTGCATATCCTGCGAGAAGGCGTAGCCCTTCGAGGTCAGAATGCTACGCTTCACTTCAACAGAGTAGGCAACATTACTCTCGAGGTCGTGGCAGATGCCTTGTGCCGTGATGGTCTTGCCATCGTTTGCGATGATGCGACCCGCGATGCGGAGGTTCCTCCAGCAGGCAGATATAATCTCAGTGAATCTCACACTCGGACCCTCGATAATAGAAATCTGTCCGTCCTTGCCCTTGCGTTCGAGGTGATAGAAGCAGTTGTATGCCACATCATCGTCCATCGCTGCCAGTGCTACCATATTCTGCTTGCACTGGGCTATGTCTCTCGGGAACTTGTGCGCTGTTGCAATTTGTCCGTCAATCTCCGAGCGGTTGATGGCTTCCAGCATTTCGCCACCGCTTACTTGAATAATCTCATTTTCCATAATTCGTTCAATTTCTAGTTCAACATATAATTAACTCTAGTGGAAGGAAGGGGATTCGAACCCCAGTTGACTGCCAAAACTTACCCCCCCTTGCCAGCTGCCGAGGGATGCCCTTCCGTTGTAGGGCGCACGCTGTCAGTTTCCGCATATTTGCAGTAAACACTAACAACGAAAAAAACATTAACCATTCTAACCAATATGAATCTTTGCGTGCGCCCTTTGCCCACCGCTGTTGGATCGTGTCAAATAACCGTTATAATCATTTATGAAGCTTAAACCAGTTGAGCCATAAGAATGTCGAGCCTGCTTTCGCTGAAAGCGTCCATCGGGTCTTGGTCTGCGTGCTGGCTGTTCTCCTCCAGCCAGTCGTCCATCACGTCCTTGTAGTTGACGCAGCCCTCGATGGCTTCCTCCAGCCGCTCGCTGTCGTTATTGTTGCTCTTGTGCGTCACGACCGCAATGTTGCCCACGCTGTCGCACCATACGCAGATGTCTCCTGCCTTGGTCTTGATGTCCACCCTTGCAACAGATGGTCGCTGTGGGTCTCGGTCTATCTCCAGCCAGATGGCTTCGTACATCTTCTTCCTGCACTCCTCGATTATCTTCCTCATTCGTTACCTCCTCTCTGATTGAATATGTAACTTTGGAAGGTTTCACGGCAAGACTTCAATACCTCGTTGTCCGTTCCGTCCAGTGGTATGAGCGGTATGTTATCCAGTGCCACGCAAAGGTTGCCTTGAAACTCTCTGTACTGGATTCTTCGCTCTGCCTCCAAATAGCACTTGTTGTTCAGTTCGCAGCACTTTCTGGTCTTGCGGTTCGCCTTCCAGTTAGTGATAAGCCAGCAGATGTCTGTGTACTTCACGATCATCCTGCGCATATTGATTGATAACTTGCTCATAGGGCAACCCTCCACGCTCTCTTGATTTCTGCGCCCTCGATAACCTTGCGGTTGTCGATTCTGCGGAACTTGAACTTCATCTTTCCAGCCTGCACCCATCTGCGCAGGGTGTTGCGATGGATGCCCAAAACCTTGCAGGTCTCTGTCATTGTGTATCTGCCTGCATCCGCTACCTTTGGTTCTATGTTCGTCATAACTATGCCCTCCAAAAGACTAAAATTGATACTATGGCAGCAAATGCCACTGATAAGAACTCGTCACTTGTAACAATATCGATGAACTTCTTCATACGCTCTGAATGTTTAAATGATTCTACTTACTTGCGCACGGTTGCACGTCTCTTCTTTGGTGTAATCACTCCAGCCTTGATGAGACAGACACGCACGTTCTGCTGAGTGCAGCCTACATGCTGCGATACTGCAAGCATTATTCTGCTGTCCGAAGTCTCGGCAGGTGCCTTTGCCCGGAAATCTGCAAACATCGCAATGATGTTCTTCTTTCGTTCGTCCTGCTGCTTCTGCAGCGGTGTTCGAAAATCATAATTAAAATTTTCTCCCATTTTTATTTGTATTTTAAATTATTTTCTTTATCTTTGCAAATGAGTTTTTAAACTCGTTTCTTAATTCGTTTGCAAAGATACAATAAAATATTTATATTCACAAACATTTGTGTTTATATTTATAAATTGTTTACTTTAGTTTTAATTTATTTAGAATTAACTATGACTGGTGAAGAAATGAAAACATATTTGAAGCAGAGAGGGTTATCTCTTGCTTCTGTTGCTGAAGAACTGGGCACAAGCCCACAAAATCTGAATGGCAAGTTAAAGGCTAAAAGTCTGAAATTGGACTTTATATCTGCAATAAAGGCAATCATCGATAAATGTGCCCCTCCACTCCCAGCCGAGATGGAAGAGGCTGTTTTCGGTTCGAATAGCTCCAACGTTTCCCAGTCAATAGGTAGTGATGCTGCCTTGGCTGCTGAAAACAAGCTGCTGCGAGAACAGAATGAGTTCCTGCAAAATCAAGTTAAAACGCTGCTTGCCATTGTCGGACAGAAATAATTTAGTAACTTTGCAAAAGGAAAAAGTATGGTTAGTCAAAAAACAACAAACGATAGGGAAACGGACAGAAGAAAGCTCTTGGCTGGGTATCTGTACGACTGCTCGAAAATGATGTACGGAAGCGTTGCTGTCGGTGGTCTGTCTCCTCTACTAACTGGTGACCCATTGCAGGCGGTTCATCAAGTCTGCTTGGTGTCGGGTGTGGCTTGTGGCGCATCACTTGCGTACCTTGCAAATTATATAATGAAATTTAAAAAATAAAGATTATGGATGCATTCTTGTTATTTAACGTGATGGCATTGGGAATGACCATTGCATTCGGCATTTTCTTGAAATCAAAGAAAGGTCAGAAGTGGTTGCGTGAACTTTAGTTCTCGCTCCAGGTACAATATCAACTAAAATTCTAAGTAATGATGAAAGGTGAGGATTTCATAGAACGGAAGGAGAAGGTTCTTCTTGCCGCTCTCGGTAAAAGCTGGCTATGGAAAGCCAGCAGGTTGATAATAGGCATTATCCCTCCAGTGGGTGCGTTTGTGATGCTGGTGCACTGCACCCTGCTCTCATTCGGCATTCGGGTAAAACTCACGGAGTGGATATTCGACTGCTCGCTCTTCGGCTTCATTGCCTGGATCATCGTCAGCCTAGCCTATGGCTTCTGCTGGGTGCATCGAGCGTTCGCTACCTACGGAGTGCTGATTTCGTTCTGCATCGACTTCCAGCGTTCCTTCGGGTTCGGGGTCTTGCGCCAGCCGCTGCACCTGCTGATGGTCGCCCTCGGTCTTCTGCTCTTCTTCGTCTTCTTCAAGAAAAAGGCTTGGAATGAGTTTTACGATAGAAATATTAATCATTTAAATAAATAGGCAATATGAAAAAGATAATAATGCTGTTTGCGCTTGCGCTTGCGTGCGTGGGTGTGCAGGCGCAAACACTTCTTTCAAGGAGTTTCGAGCTATCACCATCGGTTAGCTATACTGTGTTTGAACCTAAAAAAGATACCGTTTATTATTGCAGGATAGTACGTGTTGTCACTCCGAAAGTTACGGATAGCTTCTATCTAAAATTTGACGGATGGAACAAACTTGTTGGTGCGTTGAATTTTATGCTGTCACTTGAAGGTAAGGAAAAAGGACGAAAATATCAAATCGACTCTTCACTGGACAAGAATACCATAACGACTGGAAAGCAGGATGGATTTCTCTTTATACCTTCGGAAGAAGGACTGACTATCTCCAATGGTGACGAGGTACCACGTCAATTCGCCTTTTATAGTTATTCTGATATAGCTTATATTCTCAAAGGGTTAAATATCGAAGCCAAGTTGAAAAAGCAAAAGAAACGTGACGCTCGAAACAATAGCAATATAGACGATGCCTACAAATATTGATTACCTTCTCGCCTACGAGGAATACCTGCCAGTGCTAACCCCTTCCGAGGTGGATGGGCTGCTGGCTTCTCGCCCCTCGCTGGCTCAGTTGCAGGACTGGTCGCAAAGATTGAATAACCATCGGGCAAGGCTGGAAAGCGTTTTCGGTCGTGCCTACCAAAAGTTAAATGAATAATATGGAAGATAAAAAACTGATGTCCGCTGATGTGGATATAGCCGTGCGCTTCTTTGATGCCCTAGACCGCTTGAAGGCTGACGGCTGCATAGGGGGTCTCAAGACGATAACGGACCGGTACGGTCTCAACCGTTGGAACACCATATCCCTTCGAGACAAGCCTGCCGAGTGCTACGGTCGCTTCCGTCCGTCCTGGGTTCAGTTCCTGGTACGCGACTATCACGTCAACCCATACTGGCTGCTCCTTGGTTCGGGTGACTTCTACGCATCCGGCTTCACGTCTGAAATCGTGAAAAACCTGAATAAAAACTGCACGGAAAAATAGTAGCAGTATTAAGTATCTAATTTTTAACCATTTAAAGCATACGTTATGATTTTGAGTACAACTCCAACTATAGAAGGCCACCCTATCCGTGAATATCGTGGCGTAGTGACTGGCGAGACCATCATCGGTACCAACTTTGTGAAGGATTTCTTTGCCAGTGTTCGTGATGTAATCGGCGGAAGAAGCGGTTCTTACGAAAGCACCCTCCGTCAGGCTAAGGATACAGCCCTCAGAGAGATGGCCGACCGTGCCGCATCCCTGGGCTGCAACGCCATCGTAGGCATCGACCTGGATTACGAAACCGTAGGCAACAGCGGTTCCATGCTGATGGTAACATGCAGCGGAACGGCGGTGATTATCTAATATTATCATTATATTATATCATATGATTTCATTCGAAAGTGATTACAACAATGGTATGCTGCCAGAGATTCTAGAGGCTCTTGGCAAGACAAACAGAGAGAAAACATCCGGTTATGGTTTTGATCCATATTCAGAATCTGCAAAAGAAAAAATCCGTAAAGCCGTGGACAATGAGAATGCAGAAGTGTTCTTCCTGGTAGGCGGTACACAGACCAACACCACCATCATCGATTCCGTGCTCATGGGATGCGAAGGAGTAATCTGTGTGGAGACCGGTCATATCGAAGTACATGAGTCTGGAGCAGTAGAAGCATTTGGTCATAAGGTCATTACGCTGCCAGGAGAGAACAGCAAGCTAACATCCAGCACCCTGTCTGCATATATGGATACTTTCCTTGCCGATGAAACGCATCCTCACATGGTGCAGCCAGGCATGTTTTATATCTCGATGCCGACAGAGTTCGGAATGGTCTACACCAGGGAAGAGTTGACTGCGCTATATGCAACCTGCCAGAAATATGACCTCCGCCTCTTCATCGATGGTGCACGACTGGGATATGGTCTGGTTTCAGAGGCATGCGACTATGACTTGCCATTCCTTGCCAAACATTGTGATGTGTTCTATATAGGCGGAACCAAGGTGGGTGCCATGATGGGCGAAGCTGTGGTATTTTCAGGCATGAAGGCACCAAAGTATTTCTTCACTAACATAAAGCGTCATGGAGCCTTGCTTGCCAAGGGCAGAATGCTAGGCATCCAGTTTGACACGCTGTTTACGGATAACCTCTATTTCAAGATATCGCGCCACGCCATCGCCATGGCTACCCGTATCCGCAGCATCTTCCAGAAGCATGGCATAGCTATCGCCTACGATTCTCCAACCAATCAGCAGTTTGTCGTACTTTCACCTTCCCTCTACGATGCTCTTTCCAAGAAAGTTGCATTCGAAATATGGGAAAGAAAGAGCGATACCGAAATCATCTGCCGATTTGTAACGAGTTGGGCAACAAAAGAGGAAGAACTTGATGAACTGGAACATATTCTTCAGACTCTATAGCCGGAGAAATGTTTTTGAAAAGACTTGAGCTAAAAAAAAAGCGGATCACCTGCAAAAGTGTGTGGCTACGCATAAATTCCAGTGAGCCTAAAAGGAAGAACTTTCTGTCAATAATACCTCTCAATTGTGCTCTGAATTGCTTGATTTTAGCGTTAAGCGATTCAGCGGCAGCATTTGTAGAGCGATGGATAAAATAATTTAGAATTTCGTCTTCCTTGTCGTACATGGCAGCAGCGATGTCGTTGAAAGCTTTGTTGCCATGTAAAAGCAGCAATGGGCTATTACTCCATTGCTGCTTATTTTATATTATTGTACAATCTTGAAGCGGATACGCAATGAGTGAGCGTGCTCATCCCAATTCGTACCGAGCAATACAAACTTGCCAATCTGAGCCGTTGAACGGACGTGCTTGCCAATACATGGACAAACATCATAATCGCCGATACGAACCAGACGCAAGGTTTCACTAGCATCATCAGGCAAACGATCGAGTTTCACCTCTGCTGGAATGTGGTCGCGATCCACAAACTCGTAAGTCACAGGCATATCAAGCTCTATCAGGCGATTCATCTCCGTCTCAATCTCCTTCTCCTCCTGGCGGGTAGGCTTGTGATCGACTACGAAGGTCATCTTACTCTTCTTGCGCTCAATATGTGCATTGCGGCTGCGCTCACAGCCAAACAGGCGAACCATCAACTGATTGAGCAGATGCTCAGCCGTATGAGCAGGAGGGAACTCCTCCTTATGATGCTCATTCAATATGATATCACTTTCCTCCATCTTAACATTGAATTTATAGATTCTTACTCCGTTAGCATCCATTGATATCGGGAATACGCCATCCCTCTTCAACTCTACCTTCTTCTTGCCTCCCGAGAACAATTCAGTTACCAGAACCTCCTCTTCCGTAATCTGGAAGAAATCGAAAGCATGACCAGGGATGCATACCTGCAGCTGGCGAGCCTCCTGGGCAAAGTTGAGCACGATGAGCATCACCTCATTATCCTTCTTGCGAAGAAAGGCAAAATTGGTACGTGGATCAAAGCCCTCTGAACCCGGATTCACATACATCAGGTCGAAGGTATCACCTTCGCGAAGCGCCTTCTCCTCATTGGCAAGACGGAGAAGCTGGCGATAGGTAGCAGCCAGATATTTCTGCTCTGCAGTATATGCTTCCTCCTCACCTTCCTGATAAGCATGGGTCAGGGTCTCCGGACTCCAGTAGTCGAATATTGTAGTACGGCCATCTCTGCCGCTGAATCCTTCCTTGTCCATACCCATCTCGCCAAACTCCTGTCCGCTGTAGAGCATGAAAGGATTCTTCTGGAAGAAGAGACTCATGGCTGCTGCAGGAATCGCCTTCATGGCGCTGCCGCAGAAGAAGTCGCTGGCTATGCGCTGCTCATCATGGTTCTCCAGGAAGTAGAGCATGTGATCGCGGATGTCATCCACCACCTGCCACTCGTGAGTGATACTGGCTGCCGGACGCTCACCACGAATCACACCGCGAAGACAATCATACATGCCCACCTTATCGTAGAGATAATCGAATCCCGCCTTCACATAGTTGCGATACTGGTTAGGATCATACACCTCACCGATAACAATGATATGAGGAAACTTGGACTTCAGAATCGCCGTAGCGTATGACCAGAATGCCGTAGGCACCATCTCTGCCATGTCGCAGCGGAATCCATCTACACCCTTGCTTGCCCAGTAGAGCAGGATATCCGTCATCTTACCCCAGGTGCTTGGCACCGGCTCGTAGTGATAGCTTCTGCCACCTGCATCGCAGTAATCCACACCATAGTTGAGCTTCACAGTCTCATACCAGTCGTTGCAACCCGGGCGGTTGTCGAAACGGTCATTTCCCGTAGCTCTTGCCGGACTCTCCTCGTATGGCTCATAGATTTTGGCATCCTTGGCATTATAAGCCTTGAACTCCGGTTTAGAGTAGCGAACTTCATTCAGGTCGAGATCGCCCCATGTATAATAGAAATTATTCTTCGTAGAGAAGTGCATATTGGTATCATCATCTTCTCCCAGATCCCGCACACCTGCCGGTTTGCAGATGGAATGATACTCACGAGCCACATGGTTCGGCACAAAGTCCATGATGACCTTCATACCAGCCTTGTGCGTACGCTCGATAAGAGTCTCCCACTCCTTCATTCTCAGGCTGACATTCACGGCCAAATCAGGGTCAATGTCATAATAGTCGGTAATGGCGTATGGCGATCCAGCCTTGCCCTTTACCACCTCAGCATGCTGAGTAGGAATACCATAAGATGAGTAGTTTGTCTGTGTAGCGTGACGGATCACACCTGTGAACCAGATATGAGTGAAACCCATGTCATGAATACGGGCCAACACCTCATCACTAAAGTTATTAAGCTTTCCGCAACCGTTTTCTTCAATGCTGCCATTCTCCTTACGGGTGGTATTCCTGTTACCAAACAATCGGGGGAGAACCTGGTAAATAACTATTTTTTCCTTCATTTAGCGGTCGTTACTTAAATGATAAAACGTTTTATCCTCCCGGCAACGCCTTTGCCGGAAAAATAAAACGCATGATTATTCTGATAGATGATTATGCAATACCGTGATTACCTACAGTCTTGTCGATGCGGCCAATCATACCCTGCAAAGCCTTGCCAGGACCACACTCTGTGAAATCGTCAGCACCATCAGCAATCATAGCCTGAACAGAAGCTGTCCAGCGTACTGAACTTGTGAGCTGAGCAATGAGGTTCTGCTGAATCTCAGCTGGATCTGTATGAGGCTTGCCATCTACATTCTGATAAACAGGGCACTTAGGAGCAGAGAAAGCAGTCTTCTCGATAGCTGCCTGAAGTTCGTCCTTTGCTGGCTGCATCAATGGAGAGTGGAAAGCACCACCTACCTTCAATGGCAGGGCACGCTTGGCACCGGCAGCCTTCAACAGCTCGCAGGCAGCATTGATAGCATCAACATTACCAGAGATAACGAGCTGACCAGGGCAGTTGTAGTTGGCAGCAACTACAACGTTGCCCTCTGTGCTAACCTGAGCGCAGATTTCCTCAACCTTCTCATCAGGCAAACCGATGATGGCAGCCATAGTTCCAGGATTAGCCTCGCAGGCCTTCTGCATAGCGTTGGCACGTGCAGCCACCAGCTTCAAACCATCCTCGAAGGCCATAGCACCTGCAGCTACCAAGGCTGAGAACTCACCGAGAGAGTGACCAGCTACCATAGCAGGCTGGAACTCATCGCCCAGGCAAAGAGCAGAGATAACAGAGTGGAGGAATACTGCAGGCTGGGTAACCTTGGTTTCCTTCAACTGCTCGTCTGTACCAGCGAACATAATATCAGTAATCTTAAAGCCGAGAATTTCATCAGCCTTATCGAAAAGTTCTTTTGCCAATGCGTTGTTATCGTAGAGGTCCTTACCCA
>ERZ1023674.15-NODE-15-length-46146-cov-49.610944_pt1 | contig 46146 bp, 37 predicted proteins | sample MGYA00380343_ERZ1023674 | MGnify/ENA primary metagenome ERZ1023674 (study PRJEB33179, sample SAMN07448985) | human gut metagenome | biome: Human-gut; feature: Human associated habitat; material: Faeces | host: Homo sapiens | place: India: Bhopal | collected...
GAATGTGACATATAAGATGGATTTATCGGGATTAAAAGTGTAGAATTCTGATGAGCAGCATATAGCAGAGGGTGCCTGCTGCTATCGACCACATCATATTCCTTTTCCATACGTGGATGAGGATGGTGAAGGCTACGGCTGCCACCTGCGCCAAGGAATCTGCTGAGAAGGAATGGATGTGGCGAAGGCAGTAAACCACCAGCAGGGCAAAGACCGAGGCTGGCAGCACCTTGCCTAGATACAGAATGTACTTAGGTGTTGGCTTCCCAGGTCGGAAGGCGATGAAAGGGATAAAACGGGTAAGCATGGTGGCGGCTACGCCTGCTGAAACCATGATGATTTGTTGGAGAAGAGTCATACTTTTCTTTTTTTGAGGGTGAGAAATATAAGGATGATAACCATGCTTGGGATGATGAAGTGGTCGGCACTGAATATCGTGAGGCACAGCCCCGAGATGATCAGTCCGGAAATACTGCTGGTATGGTCTTTTTCCCGAAGCCAGTTGTCGGCGAAGATAGCCGTAAACATGGCGGTCAGCACGAAGTCCAATCCTTTGAGGTCGAAGGTGAGAAACGGACCGATGAGGCCGCCCAGCGTTGCCCCAATAACCCAATAGGTTTCATCGAGCCAGGTAATCCAGAGCAGGTACCATCCTTTATCTGTTCCTTCCGGAATCTTGGAAGCGCTTGTCAGGGCAAAAGTCTCGTCCGACATGCCGAAGATAAGGAAGAATTTCTTCCATCCCAGTCCCTTATATTTTTCGAGCATCGAAAGTCCATAGAATAGATGTCGTGCATTCACCATCAGCACCATCAGAAAGGCTTGCAGGGGATGGAAGCTGCCCAGCAGCATGTTGCCAAGCAAGAACTCTGCGCTTCCGGCATAAACAGTAATGGCGAGCAGCATTGGGTACAGAAAGTTGAAGCCTAACTCATGCATGTAAATACCATAAGTCAGTCCCAGAAATCCATATCCAGCCATGATTGGCAGCGAAGTATGGAATGCGTGATATAAAGCGATTTTTCTTTTTCCCATCTCTCTTCTCTCTCTTTATTATGCTTGACGATTTGTTTTAATCAGTGTTTGAAGATTCCTCCTGTAAATCTATTGCAAAAGTACTCACATTTTATGAAAAAAAGAAAGAATCTTCCAGGAATATGAATGTGGCAGATGAAAAATAGCATAGTTGTGGTATGTTTTGGTTTATGCTTGGTTGGCAAAATAAAAAGCGGAGCGTGATTTCACAACCACACTCCGCGCAAACTTAAACAACCAATAAAAGAAATAGATTGATCGTTCAATTGTTATATCTGATGAAGAGTAGCTCTTGTTAGAGCTTTGTTTTTTTATCTGTCAGAAATATGTCTTATCTATTTTGAAGACATTGCTGATTAGCGTATGAACAGGAGTTCACGATACTTAGGCAAGGTCCAGAGCTCATCGGCTACTGTCAACTCCAACTTGTCAATCTGATAACGGATCTCCTCCATCTTTGGAGCTACCGTGTCATGATAAGCTATCGCCTTATCGTGCTCATTCTCAATCTTGTTGGCAACCTTGCGGGCATTTACCAACTCCTCAACACCGGTCTCGATAATCTGAGTGCGCTCGGCAATCTTCTTGATGATATTGATGTTGCGGGCAGTCAACTTCTTGCCTTCCTCGTCACCGAAGATGTCAATCATGTTCTCCACATTCTTGGCCAACTGACTCTGATAGTGAGTAGCCACAGGGATGATGTGGTTCATGCTCAAGTCGCCCATTACACGAGCCTCAATCTGAATCTTCTTGGTGTAGGTCTCCCATTTCACCTCGTTACGGGCTTCCAACTCGTTCTTCTTCATGACACCCATATCCTCGAACATCTTGATAGATGCAGGGTCGAGATAACGCTCGAAAATCTTTGGACAACTCTTCTCGCAGTCCAGACCACGCTTAGCTGCTTCCTCTACCCACTCATCTGAGTAACCATTGCCGTCGAAACGGATTGGCTTGCAGGTCTTCAAATCCTGACGAACGATATCGATGATGGCAGATGTCTTGTCCTCACCCTTGGCAATCAACTCATCCACACGCTTCTTGAAGTCGGTCAAAGCCTCGGCTACGGCGGTGTTCAATACAATCATTGCTGATGCACAGTTAGCCTCAGAACCTACGGCACGGAACTCGAAACGGTTACCGGTGAAGGCGAATGGTGATGTACGGTTACGGTCGGTGTTATCAATCATCAACTCAGGAATCTCTGGGATATCCAACTTCATGCCCTGCTTGCCAGCCACGGTGAAGAGATCCTTCTTGTCGGCTTTCTCAATGTGCTCGAGAAGGTCGGTCAACTGCTTGCCGAGGAATGAAGAGATGATTGCTGGAGGTGCCTCGTTGGCGCCCAGACGATGTGCATTGGTAGCGCTCATGATAGAAGCCTTGAGCAAACCATTGTGCTTATATACACCCATCAAAGTCTCTGTGATGAAGACTACGAAACGGAGGTTATCCTCTGGTGTCTTGCCAGGACCATGGAGCAGAATGCCGGTATCTGTAGCGAGACTCCAGTTGTTGTGCTTACCGGAACCGTTGATGCCTGCGAATGGCTTCTCATGGAGAAGTACGCGGAAACCGTGATGGCGAGCCACCTTCTTCATCAAGCTCATCAGGAGCATGTTGTGGTCAACGGCAAGGTTGGTCTCCTCGAAGATAGGTGCCAACTCAAACTGGTTTGGTGCTACCTCGTTATGACGGGTCTTGCAAGGAATACCGAGCTCAAGAGCCTGGATTTCCAAATCCTTCATGAATGCCTGAACACGCTCTGGGATGGCACCGAAGTAATGGTCGTCCATCTGCTGGTTCTTTGCCGAATCGTGACCCATCAGGGTGCGACCTGTCAGCATCAGGTCAGGACGTGCAGCATACAAGCTTTCATCTACCAGGAAGTACTCCTGCTCCCAACCGAGATTGGAAATAACTTTCTTGACATCAGGGTTGAAGTAGTGGCAAACCTCTGTTGCTGCTACGTTTACAGCGTGCAATGAACGGAGCAATGGAGCTTTATAGTCGAGTGCCTCACCTGTATAAGAGATGAAGACGGTAGGGATACAGAGTGTATCGTCGATGATGAATACAGGAGATGTTGGATCCCATGCAGAATAACCGCGAGCCTCGAAGGTAGAGCGGATACCGCCAGAAGGGAATGAAGAAGCATCAGGCTCCTGCTGAACGAGCAACTTACCTGAAAATTCCTCGATCATACCACCCTTGCCATCATGCTCGATGAAGGCATCGTGCTTCTCGGCAGTACCTTCTGTCAATGGCTGGAACCAGTGGGTGTAGTGGGTTACGCCATTCTCGTCAGCCCACTGCTTGATGCCTTTGGCTACGGCGTTGGCGATGTTACGGTCGAGACGAGCTCCGTTGTCGATGACATCTACCAGTTTCTCATAGACATCTGCAGGGAGATACTTGTACATCTTCTGTCGGTTGAATACCTTCTTTCCGAAGAATTCACTTGGTCGCTCGCTAGGAGCGGTTACCTCAACAGGCTTTCTCTTGGAAGCCTCTGAAACAGCTTCAAATCTTAAGTTGCTCATACCTTATATAATTTAAAATTTCTGATTTTCAATGTCTTTATAATCTGTTGGAACGTTTATTTTCCCAGCCATTTGGCGATTCTCTCCATAGCCTCCTTGCAGTCTTCGTGCTCACCGAAGGCGGTAAGACGGATGTAGCCTTCGCCTGATGGACCGAAGCCGACACCTGGGGTGCAGACTACGCTTGCGCCATAGAGCATTTCCTCGAAGAACTTCCAGCTTGGTGTATCGTTAGGAGTCTTCACCCAGAGATATGGAGCATTCTCGCCACCATATACTCTCAATCCGAGTTTCTGAAGTTCCGCTCTCATAAAGTGGGCGTTCTCCATATAGTAATTGATGGTTGCCTTTACCTGTTCCTTACCCTCAGGGGTGTAGATGGCCTCGGCAGCACGCTGGCTGATATAGCTGGTACCATTGAATTTGGTGCACTGGCGGCGGTCCCAGATCGGATTCAATGCCACTTCCTCACCAGTCAATGTCTTTGCCTTCAACTCTTTAGGAACGATGGTGTAACCACAGCGTACACCGGTGAAACCGGCAGTCTTGGAATAACTGTGGAATTCGATGGCTACCTTTCTGGCTCCACGAATCTCGTAGATAGAATGAGGAATATCTGGGTCGGTGATGTATGCCTCGTAGGCTGCATCGTATAGGATGATGCTCTCGTTCTTGATAGCGTAGTTCACCCATTTTCTGAGTTCTTCCTTCGAGATGACCGTACCTGTCGGGTTATTTGGATAACAGAGATAAATCATATCCACACGGTGGTCTGGAATCTGAGGGATGAAGTCGTCGCTCTCATCACATGGCATGTAGGTTACATTGCTCCACTTGCCGTTCTCAAAGACTCCCGCTCTGCCAATCATCACGTTAGAGTCGATATATACAGGATAAATCGGGTCGGTGACACCGATGTTGTTATCCCATCTCAAAATCTCCTGGATATTTCCTGTGTCGCTCTTGGCTCCGTCGTTTACGAATACCTCGTTGGCGTCAAGATGGATGCCACGAGGCAGGAAGTCGTTCTTGATGATAGCCTCACGGAGGAAGTCGTAGCCTCGCTCCGGACCGTAGCCTCGGAAGGAAGCCTGTACGGCCATCTCATCCACTGCCTTGTGCATCGCCTCGATGACGGCAGGGCAGAGGGGCTGGGTTACATCACCGATGCCCAGACTGATAACTCGTTGCTTCGGGTGGGCAATCTTGTAAGCGTTTACCTTCTTTGCGATGTCGGCAAACAAGTAATTGCTAGCCAACTTCAGGAAATGTTCATTAACTAATGCCATATTTTTGTTCTCCTTTATTGCGGTCTTTTTATCAACCTTTGTTATTTAAGTTTGCTCTTAATTTATAATTCAATCTCTCCTTCGAAGACGAAGGCGGCAGGTCCCGTCATATAGACATGGTCGTCTGCCTCGCTGTATTCTATTTCCAGCGTTCCGCCATCCATTACGATACTGCTCTTTCTACCGGCACGCTTGGTCAGGGCTGCGGCTACAGCTGTGGCACAAGCTCCTGTACCACAAGCCATCGTGATACCGCTTCCCCTTTCCCAAACTCGTGTCCTTATAATGTCAGTGTCTGTAAATTGTGCGAACTCAATGTTGCATCGTTGAGGAAAGGCTTCGTCTCTTTCCAGAATCTTGCCATAGTGGGCGATGTCGATGGTGTCGATATCATCCACAAAGGTTACGAAATGCGGATTACCCATGCAGACGTAGGTACCTTCGAAGAATCTGCCATCGGCTTCGAGTACCGAAGAACCTCTGAATTGCTGTGGATTTTCCAGTCTCGGCTTCAGCATATCCACTGTCACTGATTCCACAACTTTCTTGTTACCCTGAAGATGCAATTTCAATATCTTGATGCCCGATAGCGTCTCTAGTCGGATTGTTTCCTTTCGGGTCAGTCCTTTTTCATAAAGATACTTTCCGATGCATCGGCTAGCGTTGCCGCACATCATTGCTTCTGAACCATCGGCGTTGAAGATGCGCATCGAGTAGTCTGCTCTTCTGCCATCCTGCGGCTTTCCGATGAGAACCAGTCCGTCGCTTCCGATGCCTGTATGATAAGCACTCCAAGCTATGGCTGCCTTTTCGGGGTCTAGGATGTTGTACAGCTGGGTATCTACATAGATGTAGTCATTGCCCGCCCCATGCATCTTGGTGAAATGAACTGTTTCTTTCATATTGCGTTGTCCTTTAAGTTTGAATACTCTTCTTTTATCTCTCACGTCTTGCCTCTTGTGAGGCTTGACTTTTTGATAGTCTTTCGAATGTTTTCGATGACTATTTGTTTGATTTCGGTTGCAAAGGTACGACTTTTTGTTGGAATAGACAAGAAAAAACATACAAGAAATGAAGATAAATTTTAGTCTTCTTTCAAATTGTAACGAAGAAAAGCTTGAATGCTTACAATTTGTAAGGAGAATGCGATATGACTGGATAAATTTAAAATAATCGTGAAAGAGTAGCAACGAAATGTTTTTGATTGCTTTAAAATGCTGATAAAATGTATTAATTTTGCAGCCGAAAACGAACATAATGTAAAGAATGACTTGGTTTGAGTGACATTCGAAGATGGTCCGTTTTCAATAGAGACAATCAATAAAGGTATTACACATTATTAATTATTAAAGGATTATGAAGAAGATTGAGGCAATTATCCGCAAGTCTAGATTCGAGGATGTCAAGAAGGCACTTTTGGCTGCCGACATCGAGTGGTTCTCTTATTATAATGTAAGAGGTGAGGGAAAGATGCGCCAGGCTCGCATTTATCGTGGTGTGATGTACGATACCAGCAGCATCGAACGTGTACTTTTGAATATTGTGGTTCGTGATAAGAATGTGGAGCCAACCATCGCTGCCATCCAGGGAGCTGCACAGACTGGCGAAGTGGGAGATGGCAGAATCTTCGTGATTCCTGTACTGGATACCGTCAGAATCAGAACAGGCGAACGAGGTGATATTGCATTGTATAATGCTGAGAAAGAGGAGTAGAGATACTTTTATATAATATTGTATTCTAATTTAACTATAAGATATATATATATGAGCAGTTTATTGTTGACAACTCTTGATACGGGTAACACAGCGTGGATGATCATGGCAACCATCTTGGTGCTCTTGATGTCAATCCCAGGTATTGCACTTTTTTACGGTGGTTTGGTGCGCCAGAAGAATATCCTCAGCATCCTGATGCAGACGGTATTCATCGTGGCAGTAGTCAGTTTGATATGGGTGGCCTTCGGATATTCCTGGGCTTTCTCTACAGAATATGCGGATAGCGGCAACTCTTTGGCTTGCATCATCGGAGGTTTCGATAAGTGTTTCCTTCACGGCATCGGCTTGGATGCCATCATGCCAACGGGCATTCCTGAGCTCACTTTCGTGATGTTCCAGTGCATGTTTGCCCTCATCACTCCAGCCCTGATTCTCGGTGCATTCGCCGAGCGTGTCAAGTTCAGCGGTTATGTACTTTTCACCGTTCTCTGGGTCATCATCGCTTATCTCCCTATGGCTCACTGGGTATGGGGCGGCGGTTTCCTGCAGGAGATGGGAGCCATCGACTTTGCGGGTGGTACTGTGGTACATATCAATGCCGGTGTAGCTGCTTTGGTCATGGCGCTCTGTGTCGGCAAGCGTGATGATTATCGTGCGGGTCATCCTATCACACCTCACAACATCACCTTCGTGTTCATGGGTATGTCATTCCTCTGGTTGGGATGGTTCGGTTTCAATGCCGGTAGCGGTCTGGCAGCTGATGGTCTGGCAGCCAATGCCTTCCTGGTAACTCATGTAGCCACAGCTGCAGCAGCCACCACCTGGATGCTCATTGACTGGATTGTGAACAAGAAGCCAACCACAGTAGGTGCTTGTACCGGTGCTGTTGCCGGACTGGTGGCCATCACTCCTGCAGCCGGCAGTACCGATATTTTAGGTGCCTTCTGCATCGGTATCATTTCCACCATCGTCTGCTTCTTCATGGTAGCCGTAGTGAAGGAGAAGTTCAAGTATGATGATGCCCTCGATGCCTTTGGTGTTCATGGTATGGGTGGTATTCTGGGATCTATCCTCACCGGTGTCTTCGCCACTCAGTATGTAACAGGAGCCGAAGGTGTACAGGGTGCCCTCTATGGCGACTGGCATCAGCTTTGGGTTCAGGTTGTAGCCACCGTGGTAAGCATCATCTACAGCGTAGTAGTTACCTACATTATCTTCAAGGTAGTAGATAAGAGTGTAGGTGTACGTGTTGACAAGCGAGTAGAGGAGGAAGGTCTCGACATCTACGAGCATGGTGAGAGTGCTTATAGCAACTAATTGCGAAATTCGATTATCAGATATGATTAGATTAATGGTGTTTCATTTTGAGGAATGGAACACCATTTTTTAATGAGAAATCCTCAACTTGCACAATGAAATAGCCACAACTTGCACAATGAAAATGCCTCAACTTGCACAATGAAATAGCCACAATCTGCACAATGAAACTTTTAAGTTGTTGATATTCAATAATGTAATCCCCACCATTTTCCTCATTGATTCTTGTATATAATTAAGGTGTAAACCGGTCTTTTGGGGGATGTTTTTGGGAAAGTAATCAATTTAGTAGTTGGTCTGTGAACGCAGAAGGTTGATACTGTTTTGTCGGTGTAAATGTCGGTGTAAATGTCGGTGCAAATATTGTTTTGGCGGTAATGTGGCGGTAATAGTGGCGGTAATGCCGATGTATATGTCGGAGAAAAATGTCGGAGATATGTCGGAAAGAAAAATAATTGAAAACCAATATGTTGTCGTTTTATGGGGAGTTGTTGCCGACGATAAATGTCGGAGACTTTGTCGGTAACCATGTCGGAGACATCAAGAACGGAGAAAAGATTTGGAGGTAATGAAAATAACAGGTATTATAAGGTATGAAGACTAAGATAATATCGGTGTAAATTCGTTTTGATTGTCGGTGTAAATATCCAAGTTCTAGAAAAAGTTAAGCACAATGCTGGGATGATTGTGCTTAACTTTTATGAATAACTATTTCTTGGATTGTTGCATTCTTTTGGAACGGTGGTATTTTTATCGTAACAGGCAGTCTCGTAATTTGCATATATGAAGCCATTATTGCCTAAACTAAGATGTCTTTTTCTTATTATTTTATTTTCTGTGTTTTAGCTAAAAATAAAAGGATAATAAAAAAACATCTACTTGAAAATCAGATTGATGCGAATCTATTAATAAAAATTTATTTTTCGACTATTTTTTTTATTAGCCATCAATATTACAATAGTTCGTTAATAATTCAATAATGTGCTAAGCAGCTATACGTTGTAAGCACGAGAGATCTTTGAAAATCTTGCTAATTAAAGTTCGGTTTGGGGTGTACCCGCTTGCTTTAAAAATTCGTTTCACCAGATAAATGTTGGTCATCAGTGACTTGAATGAAGACATAGAATATTCCATTCCCATCTCCTTCATAGTTACCTTGGCAACATTTAGTGATGTGAACGAAGCATTGAAAGCAAAATCGAGTTTCCACTTATCGCGAGCCTGGCAGTCCATAAGACCAGTATAGTCTTTGGCGTCACGAAAAAAATTATGTAAAGCTTCTCATAATTGCTTCAAGTCACGTAAACTCTCACGATTGCTCAGTTGACCGAACATCATTGCTAGAAGCTGGTTCCAGCAAGTGAAGTGCTTCACATAGCGGTTGCCATCATACTTGCGTACGTAGTTGTTGAACTGAGTTCTATTCAGAAATGCAGTAAGTTGAGCGGAAACGTATTTGTCTTGAAACATAGTAGCCAGGTATTTTTGGCTGCAAAGTTACAAAATCAAGTCCGTTTCATTGCAAAATGCTGCATAAAAGACTATAATTCAACTATTTCAAAGATCGAATTGCCCAGTTTTATTGGACACTAGTGAGCCATCAAATTAAATAATATCTGCAATCTACGCGAGCGCCTTTCTTCGCTATTTCGATTCCGACCATAGAATAAACAATCACGATATATTGCACAGAGATAGGATAGCAAATGCGGCTACGCTGTTTGTCTGTACCAATCCATATGATACCAAAGTTGGCCATCTTGTTGCTGTTAATAAGGTGGTACTGTTCGCCAATTTCCATATCGTCGAGCTGCTTGATATGCAGCTTCATTCTATCAAATTGGCGAATGTCATTGGCAAATTTTGAGAGATTTTCCTTATTCTCATCTCCGATTTAAGACATAGAAACTGACTACAAATAATGAAAACTCAACACACATATAGTGTGTTCTGATATGATAAACTTTCATAAATTTCAAGGAATTCTATTCGTACTTGTGTATTATTTAGTATATTTGCACACAATTTGTGTGATATGCAATGGAATAAAGAAATACTAAGGGAAGCTAGGTTAAAGGCCAAGCTGTCTCAAACCGCTTTAGCAAGCGAATTGGGAGTACACTTTAGAACTGTGCAAAATTGGGAAAAAGGAATAACGCCAATCCCGATTACTGTAAATCCAGCTTTAGACAAAATACTTGGTGTCTCCGATACCCCAAACTATGTGTCCAGAGAAGAATACAACAGGGTGGTAGCAGCATTGGATGCTTCAGCGGAACTGAACAAAAAGCTTACTGACATTATACAATCGGGGATTAGTGGCGAAAGCAAAAACTAAGGTCAACGCAAAAAGTCAGAAGTTACATCCAAAATCAACGTTATTAATACAGTTAAAAGAATAATATTATATGGCGGAGCATTCAAAATATTACAGGCCAATACAATACTTGGGCAGCAAAATCAGAGTTGTTGATACCATTGTAAAAGAATGTCAGAAACTCTATACTCCAGATAATTATGTTTTAGACTTATTTTCTGGAAGTAGCATTGTGGCTCAATCATTGTATAATAATGGAATGAATGTTATTGCAAATGATGCTATGTCATTTAGTTCTGACATCGCAGCATGTATGCTAAATCAAGACAGAAAAGAATGCTCAATTTCTAATGTTGAAGCTTTTGTTAGTGGAATGGTGTCCTTGCATACATTACCACAGAACTTTATGGAGTTTAACTCACTCATTGACAAGGAACGTCAATTGTTGGATAAAAAAGACCTATTAGGATTGAAAGACCTATATGACAATCTTTCACAGGTGGGGAGTGACAGACAAGCTTCATTGCAAGTTGATTACATTAGAAAACATGCTGGATGTTCAGCAATAAATAATTACCCATTGTTCGCAAATTATTACGCAGGTACATATTTTGGCATAAGACAAGCATTAGAAATCGATATCTTACGTAATGCCATAGAATCAGAGTGGAATCAAAAGCGTGACTTATGGGAAAGAAAAGTGCTTTTGACTGCCTTGTATAACACCTGCTCTATTATTGTTCATAGTGTGGGTAAGCATTTTGCACAACCAATACAGATAAATGGACAAGAAAATAAAATTACTAACACAAGACTATTCGAGAATAGGAAATATAATGTCTTTGATGTATTCAAAACGTGTATTATGAATATCATTGGCTCTATTGCGAAAAACGATATAAATAGTACGAGCTATTCCTTATGCATGGATATTTGTAGTCCTACATTTAGGAAATTAATTGCAGATAAGAATGTGGATGTGATATATGCAGACCCACCCTACACAGCACAACAGTACTCCCGTTTTTATCATATTCCTGAGGTCTTGCATTCATACAAATACCCCAGATTGCAAATGTTTCGTGGTAAATACACCCAAGGGATATACCCTGAAGGAAAATATAAATCTCCTTTTTGTTCAAAGATAAAAGCGAAAGGAGCCTTTGAATTCATATTCGACATGGCACAAAATCATGATTGCAGCTTGATTGTAAGCTATTCGGAATCAAAGAAAGAAAAGACTGGAAATGAAAGAATGGTGACATTAGAATATTTGTTGCAATTAGCACGTAAGAAACTTCCACATCACTCATTTAGTAAAATAAACTTTGATTTCGATTACCGTCAATTAAACAGAAGTGATAAAATTGTCGAGAATAAAGATGATAAAGAAATTTTATTGATATTTAAGAAACAATGATACAAAGATATTTAGGAAATAAAAATTCTATCGCAGATTATATTATAAGCGAAATCGGCAGATTTTGCGTCCCAGGGGATATCGTTTGTGATATCTTCTCTGGTACTGTTTCTATGTCAATGGCATTAAAAAAACATGGTTATCGTGTTATTTCTAATGACATTAGCTACTTCTCGTATCATTTCGCAAATTTCTATTTAAAGAACAATTGCATACCAGATTTTGATTTGAAAGCATTAGGCATTGACAAGGTTAATGATACGGAAGTAGAAAATCAGATAGAAGAACAAAGAGGAAAAGATGGCTTTCTTTTCTTGGACAATGTCTCTAATGAGGTTAAGTTTAAGAAAATTGCTATCATTCTTAGATATTTGGAACAAATTAACGATGATGCTATTAATAAGGAAAATATAAATCACTATTTTTACGACATCTATACCGAGGAAGGTAATAATAGCAAATTTTGCAGTAAGAGAGGTAGCATAGGCAACAGGAGATTCTTTTCACCTGCAAATGGTAAACGATTAGATACCATTATGAATAAAATCAGAGAATGGTATCAAATGAATGTTTTGACAGATTTGCAATATAGTTTACTTATAAGCGTTGTTTGCGAATCTGTTGAAAAAATTAGTAATACACAAGGTACGTTTCATGATTTTCAAAGAGAAGGTTATGATGCAAGGGCATTGAATCCTTTAACTCTGCGATGGCCTGCATTTGATGCAATTATAGGTACTAACAATTCACATATAATAGGGAAATGTCAAGATTCCCTCGTATTTATTGAAAAAGTACCAGAACACTCGCTCATGTATGTAGACCCACCATACAACTTTAGACAGTATACTTCGTATTACTTCATGCTCAATCTGTTAAGTTCATATTGCGAGATAGATGATTTGGCAGAGTATTTTAGCAAAATTAAATTTGTAAGAGGTCAAAATATGGAAGATGATTTTGATTCAACATTCTGCAAATCAAATTTGTTTATTCCATCTTTAACAGAACTAATAAAAAAAGCACCTTGCAAATATGTAATTTTGAGCTATTATGATGGTAGAAATCATAAAAATAAAGGAACCCCAAGGCAGGATAGAGGCATTGATCAAATTGAAGAGCTGTTTAAAAGTGATATTTTTGTTCCAAATTCATTTGAACTAAAGTCATTTGAACGAACAAATTATCAAAGTTTTCAAGGACATTCAGCAAGCAAATGTAAAGAGCTTTTATTTATAGCAGAAAAGAAATAACTATGTGGACAAAAAGTATAAAAATAGACAATTTTGACAAGTGGTTATCCACGAGAAAAAATAGAATCCCGTCAGGTAATAGGGATCCATATACGTCATCGATGCGTTCAGCAAGCAGATTTATATCTGCTTTAACGGGAAACGCAGAGTCGCGCGAAGCACAACAATTAACAGATTTGACTTCGGCTCAGTTATATGATAGATTAAATGATTCAAAATCATCGTTGGCTGAGGCGTTACTAACCCGTTGTTCACAATTGGGGATTCCTACGGACGATGAACTTGCAATTATTTTAACGTTATTTTTGGAAGCACTCCGTTGTAATAATGCGTACTACAAAGACATAATAAAATTTTGGTATGAAATTTCAAAGAAGATTGCTATTTCCGAAATATCGAATAACATTAATGTTTCATACTTAATCAGTTATTTCTCTGTCCAGGACAAAGAAACAGGCTATATGCCACTCAATGATATTATTGATGATTTATCACATACGGATTTATCATCTGTCGAAATTTCTGAGTTATTGGATCTTCCTCTATCAGAAGATTCAAAGGCGGCTGTCGGAAAAATGAGTGAAACCATTAAGGGGTATGCCACTCGTTCTTCAAGAAAGGAAATGTTTCAAGCCTTAGACGTAATGTTCTCGTTTGACAAAAAAACAAGAATAGATGCTATACGTCCCATTGGCAAAGATAGCGATAGGAATAGACTTCTAAAGTCAATTGTACTCTACTATTCAGAATATTTCTCTTTTAGCTGTTTGTTATATGATACAGATATACTTGGCGCATGCTTTGAGAAGAGCATGAGACCTATTAATCTTCCTCTCCAACAAATCTACTATGGTGCGCCAGGTACAGGTAAGTCGTATGAGATTGATAAAATCACGAAAAAGTATGGAGCTATCCGCACAACGTTCCATCCCGATAGCGACTACTCAACATTCGTCGGTGCATATAAGCCTATGATGGAAGAAGTGGATGTTCGGATTGTTCCTGTGGCTGTTGCCGAAGGTATAAAGTTCGATACAAACAATGGGACATACAAAGAAAAACGTATCACTTACAAGTTTGTGAAGCAAGCCTTCCTGAAAGCTTATCTTTCCGCTTGGAAAAAGTATACCGAGGGTGACGAAAGTGGTATTGCTCCACAGTTCCTTGTGATAGAGGAAATCAACCGAGGCAACTGTGCGCAGATATTCGGTGACTTGTTCCAACTTCTTGACCGTCAAGACAACGGATTCTCCTCATATCCTATTGAGGCAGATGCTGACTTGCAGAGGGAAATAGCCGAGGCGTTTAAGGCAGAAAAAAACTACATGTTAACAAAAGAACTTAACCTGCAAGGCATAGTAAAAGACTATGTTGGCAACTTGGAGGAAGATATAAAGAGCGGAAAGATTCTCTTGCTGCCCAGCAATTTCTATATTTGGGCTACGATGAATACCAGCGACCAGAGCTTATTCCCGATAGATTCGGCTTTCAAGCGACGCTGGGATTGGAAGTATGTGAAGATTGCCGATGCTAAGAAGGGCTATAAGATAAAGTGTGGTGACGAGACGTGTGACTGGTGGACGTTTATCAGTGCAATGAATGAGAAAATTGCCGATGAGACCAGCAGCGACGACAAGAAACTCGGCTACTTCTTCTGCAAACCCATGAAGGAAGGAGAACCAATAAACGTGGAACGTTTTGTGAGCAAGGTTATGTTTTACCTATGGAACGACGTATTTAAGGACGGCAACACACAGTACTTCAATGTGAACAGCGATACCACAAAAAACGCCACGTTTGATGCTTTCTATAATGACGACAATACGGTTAACGTGGCAAACGTAAGGAAGTTCATGGTGAATATTGTGGGCGAAAAGATACTTGAAAAAGAGAGTAACGAAATGCCCCCACAAGAAGAGTTTGATGACCCTGTAAACAAGATAGACTATACCAAGTATTCCTTTGATGGAAATGATCGTCTCTCTAAGAAAGACCTTGGCGTAAAGATTGTGGAGAAATACATCAATGAACACGCTGATGAAACTTTTGCAGATTTACAAAAAGCCTTGGATTTCGGGGATAAAGTTGAGAACAAATACCAGTATCACGGAGTCTTAGCACGAACAGAGGAGGTTACAAATAGTTATCTGAACTGCTTTGTAAATAAAGAGATAACCTCAAGCGATGGTGTTAAGTACAAAGTTCTCTCATGGTGGAATAAATACAATATTAGCTTCATCATAGACTTTGCAAAGCAGCAAGGTTGGGAAGTAACAGAATCAAAAGGCTAAGTTATGCGCATACTGATAGAAGAATACCAATACGATTATGAAGACGTGGCAAACGTCCTCAAAGGGCTTGGTTTGCTTCAAGATGTGGAGGGAAAGGTGAGTCTGAGTTATGTGGGCTACTATTTCAATCCCGACCCAGATGTAAATGACTGCGTGTTCATTCTGCCTAAGGTGTTGCTTGAAGGAGAGTATGGCGATGAGAAGGTATTTGGACATATTGACCCCAAAAACTTGGTTAATGCGGATGATTGTAACGAACTGACTCAGCAGGAACAGACGTTCATCTATAACCTGAGTGTATGGATTTACAGAGCCATCTGCGTGTTCAAAGACCATGAGTATGACCGCATGGGTGGCAAGAAAACAACGCCAAGTATCGTGCTGTACAAGCAAGCACCCATGATGGGAAAGACGCACAAGAAGCGTAAGGCCAATACTTTTCTGGATGTCCTTCTTGCCCTGCTGAAATGGAACAAGGACAACGAAAGCTATGTGATGTTCATCGTAAAGAATCTGCATAGTGGCTATAACAAAATCAATTGGACACGTACCATATCCAAAAGCCCAGCCATCGTTCAACAAGCAAATGGATCACTCCTACAAGAGGTAAGTTATCTGAACCCAGTGAACAAGAAGCGTACCATCAACTTTGACGAGGAGTTGCTCGTAATCTATTTCAGCATCTTGCAGCACATCTACGACACTTATGGCTTCCCCGTGAAGCTGAACGTCAATTTTGACCTGTTGGGAGAGAAACAATTCAAGCGATTCCTTGGAGGATATGGAAAGAGACGGTTGAAGCAAATCAAGTACAAGTATTTCTCCGACAAAGCCAAAGAACTTTGGGAGTTGTGCTATGCATTCTTCGACCGTCCAGACAACATAGCATTGAATGTTGACCAGCGAGAGTACTTGTTGGTGAAGAGTTTCCATGTCGTATTCGAAGCTATCATTGATGAATTGATAGGTGACAAAAACTTGCCGCAGGAATTGAAAGACCAGCCAGATGGCAAGCGAGTTGACCACATGTATCAATATCAAGAGTTGACCAACAATGACACCGATGATGTCATCTACTATATCGGCGACTCAAAGTATTACAAGCGAGGTAATTCCCTTGGCAAGGAAAGCATCTACAAGCAGTTTACCTACGCTCGAAACGTGATACAGTGGAACATAAACCTCTTCAGCAATGGCACGACGGAGGAACAGCAGGGGCATATTAAACTACGTGACGATGTGACAGAAGGTTACAACATTATCCCCAACTTCTTCATATCAGCCAACCAAAACTCGTTGGAGCAAAACGATGACATTCAACTCATTGATGAAAACAAGCCAAAGGGACAACGTCGGCAACAATACTATCTCAGCCGACAGTTTGAGAATCGTCTGTTCGACCGTGATACCTTCTTATTGGTGCACTACGATGTGAACTTCCTGTTTGTTGTAGCACTCTACGGCCGCAATAATGCATCGAGAAAAGCAGCGTGGCGTGACAAGGTGCGGCAGTTGTTCAGAAAGCAGATACAAGAAATGCTGAGGAAGAACTTTGACTTCTACGCCATCACTGCTCATGCTGACATAAATCCCGAAGCCTACATCACCAACAACTTCCAAAGCGTGCTTGGCAAACTGTTCCATCCCTTTGAGAATCGTGAGGGCAGCGATCAAGCCTATTACTCGTTGGCGTTGCGCAAGCCTGGGAAAGAAAAGGAATATTGCGAGAAGGTTCTACATCTAAGTACCGACCAAGCCGAAGCCGCCATGAAACGCATAGCGGAAGAGAACGAGCAAGTGCGGTTTGAGTTGGAACGAGCATTCTATATAGAAGAATGTACGCTGGGCATGAATCCCGAAAGTAAGTTGCCTGTAGTAGAACCAATCAAGCGAGTGGACGTGCCCGAAGAATACCTCACCTTGCACTATCTGGAAAAGTACCCAGACGACTACATCCTCATTGGCGGATACAACGGATGGGAACAGCTCAATTGGGTGTTCAGCCGTGAGGGCGGCAAGCGTGATGATGCCTACAACGTGCGCTTAGGCGGCAAGGATGTGCATGGAGCTGTGGTGAAGAGCCGCGACTATGTGAAGCACGCCAAGTTTGTCATACTCTACGACATCAACAAGCAAATCACCCGACAGTACACGTTCCGTGTGAAGAACACTGGTGAGATGAGTAAGGAGAAAATGATAGCGACCGGATATAAATGTCCACGTCACGACCGCTACTTCTGCTACTTCTTTGACGAAGAAATTACGCTTGGCAAGTTTGACCTCGAAGCTATATTAAATGAGGCAAAGACAAAAAATGGTTATAAAGAGGGACAACCTATCTATTTGACAGGAAGGGAATTGATTGAATATAGAAAATAACTAAGATGAAACAGATATTATTGTGTATCATTTGCGCTTTAGTAGGCGTTTCGGAATTCGGACAAACTGCTAAACAGAGAATTGATTACCTCAAAGAACATCTGTTGAGTCGCACAAAAACATTGAAATGGTTATTGCTAATGTCAATACATGCAAATGGTAAAGTAAAAAGTGGTTTACTCCTACTTTTATGATTCTTCTTCCATCACCAGCAAAGATTTTGGCAAAATCGGGCTATTTTTCTTTATTTAACTCCGAAATTGAGTGGCATATCAGAGAAAATTTATAAATTTACATCCAAATACAATATTTTGTAAAAAATGGAAGATAGAGAACTGTTGCTGAAAAGTGCCCCAGAGTTTGACCGCCTCGCCTTTACGGTGTTGGCTATCGAGGCTTCGGCACAAAAAATGGGTATATCGCCGTCTGAAATGAGAAAGCGATTGGATAAGGTGGGGCTAATCAAGAGTCTCATTCAAGATTGCTATGACACTCTACATACCGAGAGCCGGGAAGCTGTAGCGAATGATGTGGTCGAAGCTCTTAAAAATTGGGAAAGAAAAGAATAATGGAAAAGCAGTTTAAATCATATGAAAGGATATAATTATGTTGGATTTCTTATTATGGAATAAAATCGCTCGTGTCATAAAGCAACTAGCTGATACGTTACATATATCAACCGACAGAGCATTGCAGATATTCTATGACTCTGACGTTTGCCGTATGTTACATGACAAAGAACTTGGCTTGCATCTAATGAGTGATACATATATTGTAAATGATTTGATAGAAGAGCTGAGGAATAAGCAATAGCAAAACAATGGATCATTAGAGGAGGAAGATTCTTTGTACTGTAGCACCTTGATTGTTTAGCACGATCAAGGCAAATGCTTCATAATTCAAGATTGAAAGTGGGTATGGTGTCATCCAATAACTCATCGCCCACCAGCTGGTTTCCGCTTGCACAACAGGTGTTGGGCGAGCGCATATCAGCTGTTATGCAAGCGCACAACAGCTGTTGTGCGGCTGAAGATATAGGCTTCTCCGGCTTATAACATTAATTCTTCCGGCAACAAGTAAAGGTTACTCCGAAGACTTTTTACGTAAAACCGATGCAACAATGATAGTACTTGCAAGCAACAGCGATAGTACTTACAAGGTGCAAAGACGTTACTGAGAGGTCGCCATGATGGTACTGATGAGGCGTAAAGCGGCTTGTAGCGCTTATTGCCTCACTATGGCACAACATTGCCCCTTACCAGGGCAATAACCTGCCATTGCCAGGTACAAAACGATACGTCGGGAGCTGGTAAAACAACCACTCGCTTTTTTACTCTTCACTCTTCACCAAATCGGCTGAAACCCCGATAAACACTGGGGGTGCGAGAGGTGAAGAGTTACGCACTACTCTTCACCACTCTTCACCCCTCTTCACCTTCGGATTGCGCACGAAATAGAAACGGAAGCTCGCCCTGTTTGGTCGGGGGGCTGAAACCATTTTTTTATGTCCCACAGATTTTACAGATTTATACAGCTTTTCCGTAAGCGGCTCCGCGTGAAGAGTGGTGAAGAGTGGTGTAAACTCTTCACCCGTGTAAGCTCTTAATCTATAGGTGTTTATGACCTTCCGGTGAAGAGTGAAGAGTGTTTTTGAAAGTGGCTTGCTATTTTTATTTCTTAATCACCTTCAGAACCTGGTCGGCAAGGCTTCTCATTCCCTTGATAGTTGGGTGACCGTTCTTCTTGTCTATGTCATGAAGGGCGATGACCGGAACCTGATAGGTCTTGCAGATCTTTTTTACTGACTCGTTGATTTCATCCTTCAGCTCAGAATTTAGAATGAAGTAGATATCTATATTCGGATGGCGCTGACGGAGATCGGAAAGCAACTTCGCCAGGGCAGGACGGAAACAGTAGAGGTCGGCACGCTTCCAGTTGCTGTACTGGTAATTGCCGATAGGGGCATTCGCCCAACTGTCGTTCGTTCCGCCGCAAATCAAGATGATGTCCGGATTGCCCAGCAGGGTAGTGCGGTTGATGAATGAACGGTCGCTGTAATCCTCATCGCGATAGCCGGTGTTGCAGATGGTGGAACCAGAATATGAATTGATATTGCCCATCTTGTAACCACCTTCCTTGATAACCTGCCACCACCAGGTTTGCTCCACCTTGTTGACATCGGTTGCTTTTTGAATCGCAGTGGTGTACCAGGTGGCATATCCCTTTGGGATGAAACCCTCGAAAGTTGAATACGAGTCGCCGAGCACGGCAACGGTCTGCTTTACCTGTGCCAGCAGAGGCATCAGGGCGAACATAAAGAGGCAGACGATAACTGATAATCTTTTCATGACGTTTTTTATATAGTTTGATTTTTTAATGTGATCCTCTTTTGGGATAGGGCTTGAAACCCGATTGCAAAGATACGATATTATTTGTGGATATACAAATTTCCCTTAAGGAAAAAATAAAAAACCTTAAGGAAAAATTCTCAATCTCTTCTTTCCCCATTTTCCGAGTGTTTTTGCCTGATTTTCTTTCTTAAGAATATTGTTTACATACGGATGAGGGAAGGAGATTCTCTTTTACTAATAAATGTTATATTCCCGGCATTCCTTCCCAAAAACATTTGTTCTCTCCCAAATTTACTGTACTTTTGCAGTATGTATCTGATTAGAGATTAAAAGTGTGATTCAAAATAAGATATAGATTATGCAATACAAGAATATCATATTCGATTTAGGTAATGTCTTGGTGAAGCTCAATCCGGAAGGATGCATCGGGGCTTTCAAGGCGATAGGAATGGGGGAGTTGGTGGATCCGAATCCTCAGAGTGAAGGGATGAAGCTGATGAGCAAGCTGGGCGTGGGAATGATCACCACCGAAGAATTCTGTGAAGCAGCCCGTAAGTTGACAGGGACTGATGTGACGAATGGAGAGATCATCAATGCTGCCAACAAGATGCTGGTGGTGATTCCTGATTACAAAAAGGAGCGACTCCTGCAGTTGAAGAAGGCTGGCTATCGCCTCTTTCTCCTGAGTAATACCATTGATATTCACTGGGATTATTGTGTGGAGCATCTTTTCCCTTATCAGAACCATGGGTCAGATGATTATTTCGAGCAGTGCTTCCTCTCTCAGAGAATGCATCTGGCAAAGCCTAATGCCCGCATCTATGAAGAGGTAATCAGGCTGGCGAACATCCATCCCGACGAAACTCTCTTCATTGATGACCTGAAGGAAAACTGTGAGGCTGCCGAGAAGCTGGGCATCCATACCTTCCAGAACGTGAAGTTCGATGATTGGCTTGAGCTTCGATTCTGACATATCCGTCAGAATCGAAGCTTTTATTAAATGACAACCAGATGATTTGTCAAATGATACCAGGTAATTTATCAAATGATGTCAGGCAGGCATAGAGCGGAACGTTGATCATCCAATCTTGATCCTTATAGGGAAGCATGGAGTAGCGGAGTCCCTTCAGTTCCGGATTGTTGGTGATGAATGTTCTGAGAGATTTGGCCTTGACGTTCACCTCTGCCTTTACTTCAATCGGTATAACCCGGTCGTGCCATTGGGCTAGGAAATCAATCTCTATTGTGGAGTTATCCACAGCATGATAGTATAATGAAATATCCTGGCTCTTCAACTGGGTGAAGACATATAATTCCGTGAAGGCTCCTTTATATTCAGAGAAAATGCCATCTCCTACCAACATCGATTCTGCTGAAGTCTCTGCCATCGCTCCCATCAGTCCCACATCGAGCATGAAGAGTTTGAAGGCGTTCAGGTCTTCATAGAATTTGAAAGGGAGGCGTGGGGTATTGACTCTCTGAACCTTATATGCCAGTCCTGCATCTATCAGCCATTGGATGGCCAGTTCGAAATCTGCGGCTCTGGCACTTTTCTTCACGGCTCCATAGATAAACTTCTTGTTCTCTTTGGCAAGTTGGGCAGGGATACTGTCCCACACCATATTAATGCGAGGCACTTCTCTATCTGGTGCGTGCTTCGAGAAATCTCGGCGATAGTCTTGTATAATCTGCTTTTGGATGGAACGGACTTCCTGCAGTCCCTTCTGCTCTACATGGGCGAGTACGGCGGCTGGCATTCCTCCTACATAATAATATTGTCGCAGCAGGCTGATCAATTCTGTTTCCAGTAAATTGATGACGTTCCAATTTCCTTCTTTCAAGATGCTTGCCAGTTTCGCTTTTCCCATGGCATCGAGGAATTCGATGAAGTTCATCGGGTAGAGGCGCAGCTCTTCTACTTTTCCTACTGGATATGACACCCCGCTATGGAGTGATATTCCCAACAGGGATCCTGCCACGATGATATGAATATCAGGAGCATCCTCGCAAAAGAACTTTAATGCTTCTAATGCTTTGGGACAATCCTGTATCTCATCGAGTACCATAAGGGTATCGTTGGGGGTAATATCTACCTGGCTGATGGCGGAGAGTGCCATCAGTATATCAGCAGTTGTGCCTCCTTTTTCAAACACTTCTGCTGCCTTCTGATTTCTGTCGAGACTGAAGAATGCAAGCTTTTTATATTCTCTTTTTCCGAATTCTTGCAGGATATAGGTCTTGCCTACTTGTCTTGCTCCGTTGAGAATCAGAGGTTTATGATTTCGCTTGTTCTTCCATTCAACGAGTTTATTATAGATGCTTCTTTCCATGATTTACACTTTTTATGATGAATAATCGTATAAACTTCACATTTTTTCTAACGAATATCTGTAGATTCTCACACTTTTTCTGACGAATACATGGAAGTTTTTCACACTTTTTCTAATGAATAACGGAACAAAGATACACTTTTTCTAATGAATAACCAAGGAAAAGGCAGACTTTTTCTCTTTTTCTATTAAAACTTAATATTTGTTATACATTGAGGATAATTCGCTTTTTCCAATAAAATGTTATACCTTTGCCAACTCATAATAACTAACATAAAATATCAAAATGAATTTTTACAAGACATTGGGACTGAAAAACAGCCGTATTGACGTGGCTGATGCCTTGCGAGGATTGGCCGTAGCAGGTATTATTCTCTATCACTCCGTGGAGCATTTCAATATGTACGATGGAAGCATAGCGCATGCTTATACGCTGGGGTGTGATGATTGGATGGCAGATGTGCTGGCATTGCTGCTGTCGGGAAAGATGTATGGCATCTTTGCCCTGCTCTTCGGATTAAGCTTCTTTATCATGAATGATAACCAGCAGCAGCGGGGCAATTGCTTTTCGGGTAGATTCGCCTGGCGAATGTTCCTGTTGGCAATGCTCGGTATCGTGAACACCGCCTTCTTCGACGGCGACATCCTTTTCTCCTATGCCATCTACGGACTGGTTCTCATCCCTCTGAGCTATCTTCCTACCAAATGGCTCTGGTGGGTGGTTGCCTTCCTCTTTATCCAACCGATAGAAATCTATTCCCTCATTTCGGGATGGCAGGTAGATGCATCGTCGTTGAGAGAGGTGTATGGAAATATGTATAATGGTCATCAGCACGGCAGTTTTCTGGAGAATGCCTATGGCAACCTGCGATACGGACAGGTGGCTACTTATTACTGGTGCATGATGAAGGGAAGACATACGCAGACCATCTGCCTCTTCATACTCGGAATGCTGGTGGGTAGAAAGCGTTGGTTCTACAATGAGAACAACAACCTGGCTTTGTGGAAGAAGGTGCTGGTGGTTTCCATCCTGGTATTGATTGTGGGAGGCATCGCTGATGTGCGCCACATGGAAACATGGAACAATTGGCTTTATCCTATCTATAACTTCTTCATCCTCTCGTTTGTAGTATCCGGCTTCGTATTGTTATGGTACGGAAAGGAATGGTTCAGAAAGGGATTGTCATTCCTGCGCCAGTTTGGCAAGATGAGTTTGACCAACTATTTCCTCCAGTCTATCATCGGTTGCGGACTGTTTGCTTATTATGGCTTCAATCTCCAGACGAAGCTCGGCATCACCTATGCCTTCTTTGTGGGTATTGCCATGGTGGTAGTACAATGCCTCTTCTCCAACCTCTGGCTCAAGTATCACTCCCATGGTCCTTTCGAGGGAATATGGAAGAAGCTGACCTGGATTAAGTTCTAACTATTCAAGTTTACATAAGAGAAAAAGGTGTGTCATAAGTCCATGACACACCTTTTTTATCTCTTATTGATCCTTTCTGAATATCTTATCCACGACAACAGCAATGGCACCATCGCCCGTTACATTGCAGGCGGTGCCGAAACTGTCCATTGCAATATAAAGGGCTATCATGAGTGCTTGCATATCGGCATTGAAACCCAATACGGAGGCGAGCGGACCGAGCGCTGCCATCACGGCTCCTCCCGGTACACCCGGAGCTGCCACCATACAGATGGCGAGCACGAAGATGAAGTTGAGGAAGAGAGGCAGATTGCAAGGCAAACCATTGATAAGACAGATAGTTAGCGCACAGCAGGTAATCTTCATCATAGAACCCGAGAGATGAATAGTGGCACAGAGCGGAATGGTGAAGCCGGCAATGCCGTCGGTAACCCCGTTTTTCAGAGTCTGCTTCAGTGTTACCGGAATGGTGGCAGCCGAAGAAGAGGTGCCGAGAGCCGTGAAGTAGGCTGGCAGCATATTGAGCAGCAGCTTAAAAGGATTCTTGTGGGACAAGCCGCCTGCCAGCAGATATTCATAAAGTAAGATTACAATATGAAGTACGAGTATCACGAGGATAATCTGGGCGAAGACCAGCAGGATATGGTAGGCTTCACCCGAGAAAGTCATACCCAGGAAAATGCCGAAGATGTAAAGGGGCAGGAGGGGAATGATGACTTTGGCGATGACACCGGAAACGATTTCCTTGAATTCCTGAAAAATCTTCTGCATCGTGCGGCTGCCTTTGTGGGCAATGCCCAGTCCGGCAATGAAGGAGAATACGAGGGCACTCATCACATCTACCATGGCAGGTATCTTGATTTCGAAGAACGGTTTGAGTTCTTCCACTTTATCTACTGCCACATGGGCCGAGTTGGCAATCATGTGAGGGAAGAGAGCCGAGCCTGTGCCATAGGCTAGCAGACCTGCCAGGATAGTGTCGGCGAAGGCGATGCCTACGGTGGCAAGAAGAAGTTTTCCGGCTCCATGTCCGATATCGGCAATGGCTGGTGTTACGAGACCAATGATGATGAGCGGTATCATAAAGCCAAGAAACTGGCTGAAGATTCCGTTGAAGGTGAGGAACGCTCTGACGGCTGCTTCATTGAAGAAATTGCCGAAGATTACGCCCAGCAGAATGGCAAGGATGATTCTTGCCAAAAGTGGCATTTTGATTCTTTTCATATCGTTTGTTTTGCTTTTTGCTTGCAAAGGTACGATATTTCTTACGAAATCCCAAATTTTTATATAAAAAATGCCCTCCTGTCTTTCGGCAGAAGGGCACAAACTAATTATTCTCGTACAATTAGTTTTGTCAAATGAATAGTTGATATAGGTTAGAGTATGAATGAAGATCTATATTATTATATATCAACTTGAGTATGCCGATGGAAGGCTTAGAGTGGAATGTACTCCACAAATGCTTCCATAGCCTCGTAGCAAGCCAGACCTAACTCATCATAGAGCTGGGCGGTGCCACGGTTGCGGTCTTCTGCACGCTGCCAGAAGAGGCGCTCGTCGTTACCCAGGAATGGAGCACTCTCCATCTGTGACTGGTGCTTGAGGATAGAGTTACGCTTTGCTCTCAACTCCTCAGGGCTCAATGGAACACACATCTCGATGTTCTCAATCTCCCATTCTGCCCAAGCGCCACGGTACATCCAGATGCGGCAGTCCTTCAACCACTCTGCGCCAGCCTTCTTCTCCTCGTCGATGGCTGCGAGAACAGCGTCGGTACACTTCTTGTGAGTTCCGTGAGGGTCAGCCAAGTCACCAGCAACATAAATCTGATGAGGCTTCACCTCCTGCAGCAATGCTCTAACGATCTCAACGTCCTTCTCTGTCATAGGCAACTTCTCAATCTTACCGCTCTCATAGAATGGCAAGTCAAGGAAGTGAACGCGGTTCAGAGGAATCTCGTTGAATGTACAAGCTGTACGAGCCTCGCCACGACGAATCAGACCCTTGATGGTCAGAATGTCACGGGTATCGAAATCGCTCTCCTTCTTGTGTGCGAAGAACTCCTTGATTTCCTGGTATTTCTTAGAGATCACGCTATCCTTGGAGTCTGCGAAGATCTGGTTGAAACCATTGATGAAGTGCATGAATCTTGTAACCTCCTCGTCGCCTACAGCGATGTTGCCGGATGTCTCGTAAGCTACATGTACCTCGTGCTTCTGCTGTACCAATCGGCGGATAGTACCACCCATAGAGATCACGTCATCGTCTGGATGTGGAGAGAATACGATCACTCTCTTAGGGAATGGCTTCGCACGCTCTGGACGATAGGTATCGTCAGCATTTGGCTTACCGCCTGGCCAGCCTGTGATGGTGTGCTGCAAGTCGTTGAAAATCTTGATGTTTGCGTTGTATGCAGATCCGTAGAGAGCCAAGAGTTCGCTCAAACCATTCTCGTTGTAGTCCTTGTTGGTCAACTTCAGGATAGGCTTGTGCAACTTCTGGCAGAGCCATACCAATGCACTGCGTACCAGCTTGTCTGTCCACTCGCAGTTTGTTACGAGCCAAGGATGCTTGATACGTGTCAGGTGAGAAGCAGCGCTCAGGTCGAGAATTACGTTTGCATTAGGATGAGTCTGGAGGAAGCTAGCTGGCAATGTGTCAGTGATGTTTCCTTCTACTACCTTCTGCATGATTTCAGCCTTCTCGTCGCCCCATGCTGTGAGGTAAACACTCTTGGCAGAGAGCAGGGTAGCGATACCCATGGTGAGAGAGCAAGGAGGAACCTGCTCGTTGGTGCCGAAGCTGTTCTCCATCTCCTCGCGGGAAGTATTGCCGATGAGGATCAGACGGGTGATAGACTGGATACCAGAGCCTGGCTCGTTGGCAGCGATATTACCCATTCTTCCGATACCGAGGAGAGCGATGTCGAGACCGCCGAAGGTCTTGATGCGCTTCTCGTAGAGGTGACAAGTATCCTGCACTGCGTCCTGTGCCACACTGCCATCCAATGTGAAGATGTTCTGTGGATCGATGTCAACATGGTCGAGGAAACGCTCCTTCAACTGGTTGATGCTCTTCAGAGAACTTTCCTTCTGTACTGGATAGTACTCGTAAGCATTGAATACTACCACGTTTCTGAAACTGAGCTGCTTAGCCTCGCATCTTCTCTGCAATTCCTTGTAGATAGGTGTGAGCGACAAGCCTGTGCCCAATGCCATCACGTAATATCTGCCCTCGTGCTGAGCTGCCTTGATTTCCTTCTCTACTTGGTCAGCTACGTGAGCTGCACCCTCCATGGAAGAGGCGAAGATGTCGGTATGAATTTTCTCCATTCTGGAGATCTCTGAGTACTCTACTGTAGTCTTTGGTTTGTAGTATGCCAATGGTACCTTATTGAGTACAATTTCTGAACTAAGATTTAGTCTCATAGTTTCTTGTCTTTATAGTTATTACTTTGTTTTTTTTACAAGTTGTCTTTTTCGATGTCCTTGAAGTACTTGTAGGTGCTTACCTTCAACTCATCTGTAGCACTCTCATCGCAAACGATGATACCATGCTGGTGAGTCTGCAGTGCACTGATAGTCCAAGCCTGAGTTACAGGGCCTTCGATAGCTGCCTGAAGGGCACGAGCCTTGTTGTGACCATTGCAGAGAATCATCACCTCTCTAGCTGCCATAACGGTACCAACACCTACTGTGAGGGCAGTAGCTGGTACTGCGTTCATATCGCCACCGAAGAAACGGGAGTTAGCGATGCGGGTATCAGTAGTCAAAGTCTTCACGCGAGTGCGGGAGTTGAGAGAAGAGAATGGCTCATTGAAAGCAATGTGACCATCAGGGCCGATACCACCGATGAAGAGGTCGATACCACCTGCTTCTGCAATCATCTCCTCGTAGTGAGCGCACTCAGCTTCGAGATCCTCAGCGTTACCATTGAGAATGTGGATGTTCTCCTTAGGGCAATCGATGTGGTCGAAGAGGTTGTGAGCCATGAATGAATGATAGCTTTCTGGATGAGCCTCTGGCAAACCTACGTATTCGTCCATGTTGAAAGTGAGTACATGCTTGAAAGAAACCTCACCAGCCTTGACAGCCTTTACGATTTCTGCATACATACCAATAGGTGATGAACCTGTTGGCAAACCCAGAACGAATGGTTTCTCTGCTGTTGGTTGGAAAGCTTTGATGGTCTCCACAACGTGACGAGCTGCCCAGCGAGCCAACTCATCGTAATTCTTTTCGATAATTACACGCATAGTTGATATATGTTTATAGTTAATGTATTCTTATATATTAATAATGTATTCTTAATCTATTAATTGTTCAAGTACTTGCTTCTTGCCATAAGGCAGGCTCCAATCAGTCCTGCATGCTCTTTCAGGGTAGAGGTGGCAACCTGCGAATCCTCGTTCACCATATTGAGCGAGAACTTTTTGATGCCCATGCAGATAGGTTGGGTAAGATAAGCACCTGTCACCGAGAGGTCTCCTCCGATGACCAGCATCTCCGGATTGAAGATGTTGATGATGCCGGCGAGATTGGTTCCCAGTTCCACCGCCACCTTCTGCAGGGTCTCGATGCTGAGCACATCCTCTTTTTTGATGGCATCGAGGATATCCTGCAGGGTGAGTTCCTGATGCTGGTTCTTCACCTTGTCGGACAGCACGGATGTTCCACCGTTCTCCAGTGCCTCTTTCATCTTGCGCAGCAATGCCGATCCTGACGTTTCCGTTTCCATGCAACCTGTTTTTCCACAATGGCAGATGATGTCATTATTATAGATGTGCATGTGTCCGATTTCACCCGAGAAGCCTGATTTTCCGAGATAGAGCTTGCCGTCGAAGATGATACCGATGCCGATGCCCCAGCTGACGTTTACGAAGATGATGTTTTTCAATCCCTTGCAGACTCCTTTCAGATATTCACCGTAAGTCATGCAGCGGGTATCGTTGTCGATGCAGAAAGGCAGGTCGAGTCTTTCGGTCAGCGCTTCTGCCAGCGGCATTGTCGTGCAGGTGAAGTAATTATAGGCACAACCTGTTTCCGGGTTCACTCGTCCACCGATACTCATGCAAGCCTTCTTGATCTGGCTTCTTGCGATGCCTGATCTCTGGATGTATTCGTTGATGAGGTTGATGAAACGGTTGAAGCATTCCGGGGTGTCCTGGTAGTCAAAGTGTATCAGTTCAGGTTCTGCCACTATGTTACCACAAAAATCACAGATGCCGAAGGTGAGATTTTGCTTTCCTGTATCTATGCCGAGGAAATATCCGGATGTTGCGATGAGGTTGTAAATCTTTGGCGCTCTTTTCGAGTAATTGTCTTTCTTGCCTGTTACCTCAATCAAACCCTCCTCAATGAGCTCGTTCAGAGTCTTGGTAGTATATGGCACACTTACCCCCAAACTATTGGATAGTTCGGCGATAGTTTGCCCTCCATGTTCTATGAGCAAGTTCAAAAGAGCTGTCTTAGAGGCAGACCATTTAGTGTGAGGTATGATGCTTTTTGCCATACAGATATTTCTTGTTTAAGTTTTTACGCTGCAAAGATAAATAAATAAATCCGTTTTTTTAATGTTTGAGAGTTAATTAATCTAAATTATTAGAATAAACTTTGTTTTTCCCCATTTTCGGGGAATGATTTAACTGTTTGAACCTATGATTTTTAGCTTTTTAAAATACTGGTTGCTCAAACAGCTCAGAAGAGATTCTTTTATATATATAATAAGGTGTATAGATATAAAACGTAAGAACAAATAAATAAACTAATTTAATTAACTTGAATAACGAAAATTAATTCATTGAAATTTGGTTGGTATTAAAATAAGTGGTAAATTTGCACCCGAATAACAAAACTAACAATCGAAATGAAAAATAAAAAGTTTTATCCCTGGTTAGTTGTAGCGCTCCTGTGGGTGGTTGCTCTTCTCAACTATATGGATCGACAGATGCTTTCCACCATGCAGGCCGCTATGAAGGTTGACATCGTGGAATTACAGCAAGCTGAAGCCTTTGGCGCTTTGATGGCAGTCTTCCTTTGGATCTATGGTATTGTGAGTCCATTTGCCGGTATCGTAGCAGATAGGATCAGTCGAAAGAAATTAGTAGTAGGCAGTCTCTTTGTCTGGTCTCTGGTGACCTATCTGATGGGATATGCTTCCAGTTTTGATCAACTTTACATGTTGAGAGCGTTGATGGGTATCAGCGAGGCGCTTTACATCCCTTCTGCCTTGTCTCTCATTGCCGACTGGCATGAAGGAAAGTCCAGATCTCTGGCTGTCGGTGTTCACATGACCGGTTTGTATGTAGGTCAGGCTATCGGAGGATTTGGTGCTACCGTGGCAGCAGCCTTCTCCTGGCACACCGCTTTCCACTGGTTCGGTATTCTCGGAATCGCTTATTCTGTCGTATTGCTTCTGTTGTTGCACGATAAAGACAAGGATACTGCGAATGTGGCTGTGACTCAGCAGGAAAAGCCTGCAAAGGGCGGATTGTTCCAAGGCTTATCTGTTGTGCTTTCTACTTGGGCATTCTGGGTGATCCTCTTCTATTTCGCAGTTCCTTCTCTTCCAGGTTGGGCTACCAAGAACTGGCTTCCAACCTTGTTTGCAGAGAATCTGTGTGTACCTATGTCTGAGGCGGGTCCGATGTCAACTATCACCATCGCAGTATCCTCATTGTTTGGTGTCCTCTTCGGCGGTGTACTTTCCGATAAATGGGTTCACAAGAACATCCGTGGCCGCGTTTATACCAGTGCCATCGGTCTGGGAATGACGATTCCTGCTCTCTTCCTCCTGGGCTTCGGTCACAGTGTGGTAGCGGTAGTGGGAGCTGGATTGCTCTTCGGTATCGGTTATGGTATGTTTGATGCCAATAATATGCCAATCCTCTGCCAGATTATCTCGGCAAAATATAGGGCAACAGCATACGGTATCATGAATATGGTGGGCGTATTTGCCGGAGCCATGGTTACCCAGATAATGGGTAAGTTCTCAGATGGCGGTAATCTGGGCTTGGCCTTTGCCATATTGGGCGTGGTGGTTATCGCAGCGCTGACACTTCAGCTGGTTTGCTTGAAACCAAAGACAGATAACTTAGAATAATAAATAGTAACAAAGAAAATTTAACTAACTTATATATATATAATTATGGAAAAGATCATTGGACTTATCGATGCACCGTTTACTCCTTTTTATGCTAACGGTGATGTGAACTTGGAACCTATCGAGGCTTATGCCAAGATGCTTCAGAAGAACGGTCTGAAGGGTGTGTTTATCAATGGCTCATCAGGCGAGGGCTATATGTTGACCACCGAGGAGAGAATGCTCCTTGCTGAGAGATGGGTAGCCGTAGCTCCAAAGGACTTTAAGATTATCGTTCATGTAGGCAGCTGCTGTCTCCGTGAGAGTCGTCGTTTGGCTGAGCACGCGCAGAAGTTGGGTGTTTGGGGTATCGGTTCAATGGCTCCTCCATTCCCACATATCGGCCGCATCGAGGAACTGGTGAAGTATTGCGAGGAGATTGCTTCTGCTGCTCCAGAGCTTCCTTTCTACTACTATCATATTCCTGCATTCAATGGCGCTTACCTGCCAATGCTCGATTTGTTGAAGGCTGTAGATGGACGCATTCCTAACTTCGCTGGTATCAAATATACCTTTGAGAGCCTGTATGAGTACAACCAGTGCCGTCTCTACAAGAACGGTAAGTACGATATGCTCCACGGTCAGGATGAGACCATTCTCCCTAGCCTGGCTCAGGGCGGTGCACAGGGTGGTATCGGTGGTACAACCAACTACAACGGTAAGGAGTTGGTAGGCATCATCGAGGCTTGGAAGAACGGCGACATCGAGACAGCCCGTGAGAAGCAGAACTTCGCTCAGGAGGTTATCAACGTCATCTGCCACTACCGTGGTAACATCGTTGGCGGTAAGCGTATCATGAAGTTGATGGGCTTCGATTTGGGTCCAAACCGTACTCCATTCCGCAATATGACCGATGAGGAGGAGCAGGCAATGAAGAAAGAGTTGGAAGCAATCAACTTCTTCGAGCGTTGCAATCAGTTTTAAGTAAAATCCACTAGAACCAGTAAGAATGAATATAAAAGAATATATTAAGCAGTGGGCTGAATCCTATAAGACTGATCTGACAGAGAACATCATGCCATTCTGGATGGAGCATGGATGGGATAAGGTAAACGGTGGTGTTTACACTTGTCTTGATAGAGATGGAAGTCTGATCGATACCACCAAGTCTGTGTGGTTTCAGGGTCGATTCGCCTTTATATGCGCCTATGCATATAATAATGTAGAGAAGAACCCGATGTGGCTGGAGGCAGCGAAGAGCACCCTCGACTTCATCGAAAGCCATTGTTTCGACGAGAATGGAAGAATGTACTTCTCTGTTACAGCCGAAGGCAAGCCATTGCGCATGCGTCGCTATGTATTCTCTGAGACATTCGCAGCCATTGCGATGTCGGAGTATGCTTTGGCTACCGGCGAGCAGAAATATGCAGAACGTGCCCTCCAAATCTTCAAGGATACACAGCGTTTCCTCACTACTCCAGGTATCCTGGCTCCAAAGTTCGAGGAATCTGTTCAGTTGCAGAGCCACAGCATCATCATGATCCTCATCAACGTGGGTTCATGCATCCGCAAGGTTATCAACGACCCTAAGCTCACCGAGCAGATTGATGAGTCAATCGCCAAGCTGAAGAAGTACTTCATCCACCCAGAGTTCAAGTGTCTCCTGGAGACGGTGGGCATGAACGGTGAATTTGTGGATACCTGTATGGGTCGCACTATCAACCCAGGTCATTGCATCGAAACCTCCTGGTTTATACTGGATGTGGCTAAGCAGAGAGGATGGGACAAGGAGATAACCGATATGGCGCTGCAGATCTTCGACTGGTCTTGGGACTGGGGATGGGACAAGCAGTATGGCGGCATCATCAACTTCAGAGACTGCAGGAATCTTCCTGTACAGGATTATTCACAGGACATGAAGTTCTGGTGGCCACAGACCGAAACCATCATCGCTTCTCTCTATGCTTACCTTGCAACAGGTGATGACGAGTATATCTACAAGCACCAGCGCATCAGCGAGTGGACCTACGCCCACTTCCCAGATACAGAGTTTGGCGAGTGGTATGGTTATCTTCACAGAGACGGAACCGTGGCACAGCCTGCCAAGGGTAATCTCTTCAAGGGTCCTTTCCATATTCCGAGAATGATGATCAAGGCATACTCTCTGTGTCAGGAGATTTTGAACAAGGAAGTATAAATGAACAAAAAACGAGAAATATGATTTTTTCAGCAAATATAAGCAAGGCATTGTGTCTCGCTACGATGGGTATTTCCCTGATGATGCCTGCACAGGTTACTGCAGCAATCCCTGAAATGGCAGTTGAGGCTCAGGCTGTGAACGCTCAGGGCGGCATCACCGTCTTCTCTAACAAGGAAGCACAGTATCGCATTCCTGCCATCGTGGAGTGTAAGTCGGGTAAGTTGATTGCGTTTACCGATCATCGTTATCACAATAAGGATATTGGTGGCGGCCGTCATCTCGACATCGTGATGAAGACCAGTATGGACAAGGGCGCTACCTGGAGCTCTCCTGAGCAGATGGTGGCAAAGGGTGGAAACGGTATTGCTACCAGTTTCGACTGTGCCCATGGCGATGCGGCTGTCGTGGTAGATAAGAAGAGCGGCAGAATCCTCCTGATGTGTGCATCGGGTGGCATCGGCTACTGGGAGTCTAAGCGTGGCAATCTCCTGATGATGGGTAGATACTACAGCGACGACGAGGGTAAGACATGGTATGGCGAGGAAGTGACCAAGCAGATCTATGACCTCATGCCTGAAGTGGAATCAGCCTTCTTTACCAGTGGTAGAATCTGTCAGAGTAAGCAGATCAAGGTGGGTAAGTACTATCGTGTCTATACCGTGTTGTGTACCCGCAGCGGTAACCGTATTCTCTATAGCGATGACTTCGGTCAGACCTGGAATGTCTTGGGCAAGAATGTAGCCGAGGCTGCTCCTTACGGAGATGAGGCTAAGGTTGAAGAGTTGCCAGACGGCAATGTGTTGCTCAGCAGCCGTGCGATGGGTGGACGCCACATCAACATCTATACTTATGAGGATAAGAAGACAGCCACAGGCTCTTGGGGCAAGGTAATAGCTTCTGATGCCAAGAATATGGGTGTTGCTGCCCATAAGAACTCTTGCAATGGCGAGGTTCTCATGGTGGATGCCAAGAAGAACGGCAAGAAGGTGAAGCTGCTGTTGCAGAGTGTTCCGGTAGGTCCAGGCCGTAACAACGTAGGTATCTACTACAAGGCATTGGAGACTCCTGCTGATTATGCTACTCCAGAGGCGATTGCCAAGAACTGGGAAGGCTGCTATCAGTTGAGCAACACAACATCGGCTTACTCAACCATGGTTCAGGGCAAGAATGGAAGCATCTACTTCCTTCTGGAAGAGAATGCATTCAGAGATCCTAAAACCCAAACGGATGATTATTACGACATCCGATTCTATAACCTGAGCATTGAGCAGATAACAAATAATAGATATAAATAATATAAACTAATTATCAAAGGGCTAGGAGTTTTTGGGCCTTCAGCCCGTACTTGAACCACATGCGAAACTTCAGAAAAGTATTATAAGATAGGTTTATATATATGTTGTATGGTAAGTTAAAGTTTCCTAGTAGAGTGTTGGCAGCTGTTTTGCTGTCGGCACTCTTGATGGGGCTCCAGACAGTGAATGCAGCCCCAAAGAAAAAAGCTGCCCCAAAAGTAAAGGTGGCTTGTGTTGGTAACAGTATTACCTATGGTACAGGTATTCAGGATAGGGAACATTTCTCTTATCCTGTACAACTTCAGAAGATGTTGGGCGACAAGTACCTGGTAGGTAACTTCGGTAAGCCGGGTGCTACCTTGTTGAAGCATGGACACCGTCCATACATGCAGCAGGAAGAGTACAGACAGGCAATGGCGTTCAAGGGCGATATTGCTGTCATCCATTTGGGTATCAACGATACGGACCCAAGAAACTGGCCTAACTATCGTGATGAGTTCGTGAAAGATTATCTTTCCCTGATGGACTCTCTGCGTTCCGTGAATCCGAAGGTACGTTTTATTTTGGCTCGAATGACTCCGATTGCCCACCGCCATCCCCGTTTTATCTCGGGCACCAAGCAGTGGCATGATGAAATACAGGATGCTATCCAGGTGGTAGCAAAGGTGAGCGGAGCGGAAGTGATCGATTTCCATGCTCCTCTCTATCCTTATCCTAATCTGTTGCCGGATGCCATCCATCCGAATGCGGAAGGTGCCGGCATCCTGGCGAAAACCGTTTATGGCGGTATTACCGGAAATTATGGTGGATTGCAACTCTCCGATCTCTATACGGATGATATGGTTTTGCAGCGCAATGTGCCGCTCGATATCCATGGCATCGCCAACACGGGCGACCAGGTAACGGTGAGCATTGCCGGACAGAAGGCTTCTACTGTAGCCAACAACCGTGGCGAATGGAGCGTAGTGCTGCAGCCGCTGCCAGTGGGCACCGACTATACGCTCACCATTCAGGCTGGCAAGCAGAAGAAAGAGTTCCGCCATGTGGCTGTAGGTGAGGTCTGGTTGTGTTCGGGACAGTCGAATATGGCATTCCGATTGAATCAGGCTGCTACCGGCAAGAAAGACATCGCTCAGGCTGATGACCCTGATTTCCGCCTTTTCGATATGAAGGGAAGATGGGAGACATACGATGTGGCTTGGCCGGCATCCTGTCTGGATTCTCTGAATCATCTGCTGTATTTCAAGCCTACTACCTGGAAGAAGGTTTCTCCGGAAACTGCAGCCCAGTTCTCTGCCGTAGCTTATTATTATGGTAAGATGTTGCGGGATAGTCTGAAGGTGCCTGTGGGATTGATATGCAATGCCATCGGCGGTGCTCCGACGGAAGCCTGGGTAGATAGAAATACCTTGGAAACCCAGTTCCCGGCTATCTTGAGAGACTGGTTGCACAATGACTTTATCCAGGATTGGGTAAGAGGCAGGGCTGCCAAGAATCTCACCCACGATGCTACACATCTCGGTCGTCATCCATACGAGCCATGTTATCTCTACGAGAGTGGTATCCTGCCTTTGCAGCAATATCCTATCAAGGGAGTGATCTGGTATCAGGGTGAATCGAATGCCCACAATATGGATGCTCACGAACAACTCTTCCGCCTTCTGGTGGATAGTTGGAGAAGCAATTGGAAGAATCCTGAGATGCCTTTCTATTTCGTGCAGTTGTCTAGCCTGAACCGTCCTTCCTGGACCTGGTTCCGTGACAGTCAGCTCCGATTGATGAAATCCATCCCGAATACCGGAATGGCGGTGTCTTCCGATCTGGGAGATTCGCTCGATGTGCATCCTACGAACAAGCAGCCGGTAGGTGAGCGTCTGGGGCGCTGGGCTTTGAACCAGACCTATGGTCATGGTGTAACCCCATCGGGTCCTATATATAATAAGGTGGTAAGAGAGGGCGAGTCGCTGGTGGTATCATTTACCTATGGCGAAGGTCTCCGTACTTCCGACGGCAAGGATCCATCCTGCTTCGAGATGGCTGAGGAAGATGGTCTCTTCTATCCTGCACAGGTGAAGATTGAGGGAAACAAGGTTCGACTCACTTCACCAGAACTCAAGATGCCGAGATTTGTAAGATACGCATGGCAGCCTTTCACACGTGCCAACCTGGTGAACCAGGACGGTTTGCCGGCATCTACATTCCGGGGAGAAATCAAAACGGGCATCAAGTCCCTGTCAGGCTTCCCTTCTGGTGAGGCTGGCTATGAACTCGGTGTCTCAGCTTGTTATTCCGGATTCATCGGCGACTACCTGATAGTGGCTGGTGGCTGCAATTTCCCTGAACCTGGAAAGAAGAAGTACTATTCGGGTATCTATGCTGCGAAAGTGACTGGCAACGAGGAAACCTTGCATTGGGAGATGATAGGCAACTTGCCTGAACCTGCTGCTTATGGTGGTGTGGTAGCCTCTGGTGATAGTCTGGTTCTGGTTGGTGGATGCAACGGCGAACATAGTTTGAAAACCGTCTTGAGTATCCATTTGGACAAGAAGAGCGGCAAACCGATATTGAAATCCTTGCCAGCCCTGCCTTGTACGGTAGATAACATGGGTGTCTGTCTGATGGACAATCGCCTGTTTGTTGTGGGGGGCAATCAGGATGGTCATCCTTCCGCTTCCGTTCTCACCTGTGAACTCGGAAAGAATCTGGAATGGAAAAAGGAAACGGAAATGATTGGCGAACCGAGAGTTCAACCGGTCTGTGCTGCCTATGATGGCAAACTCTATGTTTGGGGCGGCTTCTATCAGAATGGCAAGTCAAGTATCGTTGCCACATCGGGATTGCGTTATCTTCTCCAGGGCAAATGCTGGAATCCGCTTCCGGCACCTCGTGATGGCGAAGGCAAGGAACTCACCTTGACGGGCGCTACTGCCATGCTGGCTGTGAGTCCCGACGGTGAAGCCCAGATTATCTGCGCCGGAGGCGTGAACCGTGATATCTTCTGGGATGCCATCAGCGGAACCTATTCCAAGGTGGCACAAGCTGATTATTTGAAGAAGGACATTTCGTGGTATCAGTTCAACGGTTGTCCTTTGGCATATAAGCTGAAAACTGAACGCTGGGAAATTCTTTCCCACCAAACCCCTCTACTGGCTAGAGCGGGTGCCCAAGTGGCAATGCGAAAACATACATTATATTATATTGGCGGTGAATTGAAGCCTGGTCTTCGTTCACCCGGTATAGTTCAGTTAGATTTACGTTAATTAATGATTCTACCAGTGTGGTATGATAGTCTGGCGAGGCTTCATCCACACTGGTTTTTCTATTTTTATGAAGGTTTGTTGCAAAATGAAAGTTAAAGCCATTATTTTCCTTTTATTTTGTATTATGTTTCTTAAAAATGGCTATCAAATAGAAAGCAAACTAAAATAATAAAAGCAAAAAGTAAGTAAAATAACTATTTAATTAATCAAATTGTCGTACCTTTGCACTCGAAAACGAACAATATGTAATTTAAATAATAGGAGAGATTAACATGAAAAAGATCGAAGCAATTATCCGCAAGACGAAATTTGAGGATGTAAAGGAAGCTTTGCTTGCCGCCGACATTGAGTGGTTCTCTTACTACGATGTAAGAGGAGAGGGCAAGATGCGACAGGCTCGTATCTATCGTGGTGTCATGTATGATACCAGCAGTATTGAGCGAGTGTTGTTGAATGTTGTCGTGCGCGACAAGAACGTAGAGAAAACAATTCATGCCATCCAGGAGGCAGCCCGTACCGGCGAGATTGGTGATGGTCGAATCTTTGTAATTCCTGTAGAGGATACCGTAAGAATCCGTACAGGTGAAAGAGGCGACATCGCTCTTTATAATGCGGAGCAGGAAAAATAAGATGTGGAAGGGAGGAGAGAGATTAGTTTTCAGATTGTATCAACACTTTAAAGATTTTGTGTTATGAGTGTACAGGATTTAGGAATTTCATTAGATACCGTATGGATGCTCTTGGCAGCCATGTTGGTCTTTTTCATGCAGCCGGGATTCGCCCTCTGCGAGGCGGGCTTTACCCGTAGTAAAAACACCGCGAACATCTTGTTTAAGAACTTCGTTGACTTTATGGTCGGTTCGGTTCTTTTCTGGTTCATAGGTTTTGGATTTATGTTTGGTAGCGATGGCGCCGGATTCATCGGTATGCCTAACTTCGGCGACCTTTCTTTCTACAAGAATGCAGCTGGTCTTCCTACAGAAGGCTTCCTGATGTTCGAGACCGTATTCTGCGCTACCAGTGCTACCATTGTTTCAGGTGCCATGGCAGAACGTACCAAGTTCTCTATGTATTGCATCTATTCATTCTTCATCTCATTGATTATCTACCCTGTAGAAGGTCACTGGACATGGGGTGGCGGTTGGCTTTGCAATGCTGATGCCGGTTCATTTATGATGGACACCTTTGGTGCTGCCTTCCATGATTTTGCAGGTTCTGCCATTGTACATAGTGTTGGTGGTGTCCTCGCCTTTGTAGGTGCTATCTGCTTAGGTCCTCGTTTGGGTAAGTACCGCAACGGCAAGAGTACTGCTATCCCTGGTCACAACCTGATGGCTGCTGCCCTCGGTGTATTCATTCTCTGGTTCGGATGGTTCGGATTCAACCCTGGTTCTCAGCTCGCTGCTTCTGGTGAGGTTAACCGTGTTGCTATCAGCCACGTATTCCTGACCACCAACCTGGCTGCTGTCTGCGGTGGTTTGGGTACTATGTTCACATCTTGGATCAAGTATGGTAAGCCATCATTCTCATTGACATTGAATGGTATCTTGGCAGGTTTGGTAGCTATCACAGCTGGTTGCGACTTGGTTAGTCCATTGGGTTCAGCCATCATTGGTCTTCTGGCAGGTATCATCCTGGTATTCTCTATCGAGTTCATCGATACCAAGCTTCATATTGATGACCCTGTAGGTGCCAGCTCAGTGCATGGTGTATGCGGTATCTTCGGTACCTTGATGACAGGTCTCTTCGCCCTCGATGGCGGCGCTTTCTATGGTGGTGGCTTCGGTTTCTTCGGAGCTCAGTGCTTCGGTATCCTCTGCATCGACCTTTGGGCAGCTGCAACAGGTATCATCCTCTTCTGGGGTATCAAGAAGATCTGTGGTCTCCGTGTTGACAAGCGAATCGAGGAGGAAGGTCTCGATATCTACGAGCATGGTGAGAGTTGCTACAACTAAGGTACTTTCATATATTGACGAGAGAGATTATTGATAAAAGTTTTGGTAGGCAAAATTATTATTAGTAATTTTGCAGCCAAAACTTTTTAAAACAGGAATGTATCACATAAAAAGAGAGATTATGAAGAAAATTTTAGATATGAAGAAGATGGGTGCGTTGGCACTCGGTTTGATGGCTTTTGCTCCTGCTGCCATGGCGCAGGACGAGGTAGAAACTTCTATCGGTGCTGATATCGTTAGCCAGTACTACTGGCGTGGTCAGGATTTGGGAGCCGTTTCCCTGCAGCCTACCTTGGGTATCGGATACAAGGGATTGTCTCTTACAGCCTGGGGAAGTGTAGGTCTTTCTCAGCCGGAAGATACCAAGGAGTTTGATCTTACCTTGGCATACGAGACTGGTGGTTTCCATATCGGTGTAACCGATTACTGGTTCAACTCTCCTAACGAGAAGTATTTCGCTTACAAGGCTCACGAAACTTCTCATGTTTTCGAGGCAAATGTAGGCTATGACTTCGGTCCGCTTGCCTTGAACTGGTACACCAACTTCGCCGGCAACGATGGAGTCAACAAGGATGGCGACCGTGCTTATTCATCTTATCTTGAGGCTACCGCTCCATTCAAGTTGGGTGGCTGCGATTGGGAGGCAAGCATCGGTGCAGTGCCATTTGCCACCACCTTCTATGGTGATGCCAACGGTTTTGCCGTTACCCACGTAGGTGTCAAGGCTACCAAGGATATCAAGATTACCGATTCCTTCTCTGTTCCTGTCTTTGCTCAGGTAGCAGCTAACCCTAGCACAGAGAAAGCTTATCTGGTAGTAGGTTTCACCCTGCAGCCATAAAGTGAGGCTATTTTTTAAGTTAGCATAAATATAAGGGAGTGTGTCATAAACTTATGGCACACTCCCTTTTTCCTCCATTTTACAATGCCATACTGCAAGAACTGTGAAGAAACTGAAAATAAAGCCTCAGAAAGACAAAGATAAGAGAATATTTTGTATCTTTGCATAAAATATATATGGAGGAAAAGAATATGGCAAACATCAAACGAAGAAGACTGCCGGTAGGCGTACAGTCTTTCAAGAAAATCAGGGAAGAGGGATACGTCTATGTTGATAAGACAGAGATCGTCTGGGAGTTGGCAAACTATGGTGACCAGTATAACTATCTGAGCCGCCCTCGCCGATTCGGCAAGTCTGTGCTCGTAGATACTCTGGAAGCTTATTTCCGCGGCAGAAAGGAACTCTTTGAAGGTCTCAAGATCATGGATATGGAAGATGACTGGAAGCAATATCCAGTCATCCGACTCGATATGAGCCGTGGAGGAGCCAGCGCTGAAGGAATCCGCTCGTATCTCAATCTGTGCTTTAAGTCGTATGAACAAAAGTATGCCATAACGCCTGATCCTACCGCGCAACTTGCCGATCGCTTTGATGCCATCATTACCACAGCTTATCGGCAGACTGGCATGCAGGTTGTCGTACTCATCGATGAATACGACTCTCCGCTGCAGCATTCCTGGAAAACTCCTGAGCATGAAGAATGTACCAATGTGTATCGAAACGTGTTTGCCATTTTGAAGGCTGACGATGAGTACGAGCGCTTCGTCTTTATCACCGGCATCACCAAGTTTACGCAGATTTCCCTGTTCTCTGCACTCAACAATCTGACCAATATCAGTTTCCTGCCACAGTATGCCCCTCTTTGCGGTATCACGGAAGAGGAAATCAGCGAGAATTTCATGCCAGAGTTGGAGAAAATGGCGGAAGTGAATGGTTGGACTCTGCAGCAGACCCATGACAAACTGAAGGAGTATTATGATGGGTATCACTTCAGCCGTAATAATATGGTAGATATTTATAATCCTTTCAGTCTCATCAATGCGTTGAATTCGAAGAATTTGGCTAATTTCTGGGCTGCATCCGGAGCTACTTCCCGGCTTCCTAAGTTTATCACCAATGCAGAGTTGAGTTTGGGTGATTTTGAGAATTGCCGTGTTCTGCGCAACATCCTGGAGACGTCGGATGTAACGGGTGGTGGACCAGCCCTGTTCCTTTATCAGTCGGGCTATCTCACCATCAAGGATAGTGATGAGTTCGGCTATGTTTTGGGATTCCCTAATGAAGAGGTGAAGCAGGCGCTCTACGAAACCGTGCTCCCAGCTCTGACTATGCGAGAGATGGGAGACATCCAGTCGTTGCAGGCCAATCTGTATATGCAGTTGGGTACCGGGCAGTTGCCGGATGCGATGAAGTCATTGAAGGCATTGGTTGCCGATGTGCCTTATAGCAACAAGAAGATGGCTTCCATGGATATGGAGGAGCGCTATCGTCTGGTCATCAGTACGATTTTCAATGCCATCGGTTTGAAGGTTGAAGTAGAGCACATGCTTTCCACGGGCAGGATAGATATTGTAGCAACTACTTCTCGCTATATCTATGTGATAGAACTGAAATTGAGAAACAATGGTGGCAAGGAAGCTGCCGTTCGCCAGATTATCGATTGTCGCTATATGGAGCCTTTCAAGGCAGACAGGCGAGAGGTGATAGGACTCGGAATCGAACTTGACGAAGAAGGCAAGGGGTTGATCGATTGGAAAGTGGCAGAAGAAGAATAGAAATGGCATATTTGACACCAGTTAGCATAAATATAAATGCCGATAGTTCTGAAACATCAGAAACTATCGGCATTTTCTTTATATATAATAATGTGTATTACAAGTTGTTCAGCAAGTCTGCCTTGCCATCATTGATCAGCTTGATGACCAACTCTCCGAAGAGAGTGTTCTGCCATGCGAACCAAGGACGGGTGTATTTAGAGGCATCGTCCTTGTGGAAAGACTCATGGATGAATCCCATACCGGCATCCGTATTCAACAGCATCTTCATGCAGAAGCGGATCTCGTCATCGCTCTGTGCGGTGAAGCACTTCATCATGATAGACATAGGCCAAGGCATGTCGTAACCGATGTGTGGACCACCGATACCTTCGCCAGCCTTGCCACGGAAGAAGCAAGGATTGTCCTCACTCCAAACGAAACGGCGGGTGTTCTGGTAGATAGGGTCGTTCATAGGAACATCACCCATATATCCCATACCCAGGAGAGAAGGAACGTTGGAATCGTCCATCAGGAGCTGATTGCCGAAACCATCTACCTCGTAAGCATAGATCTTGCCATACTTAGGATGGTTGTAGATAGCATACTTCTGCAGAGCAGTATGTACCTCGTCAGCCAGACTGCTGCAATCCTGCGCAATCTTCAAGGCTGCATCTTTCTTTGCTGCATCCTTCTCTGCCACGTGCTTCAAGATCTCTGCTGCCTTGTTCATGGAAGAAACTGCCATGAAGTTGGATGGAATCAGGAATGGAAGGATGGTGGCATCATCAGAAGGACGGAACATGGAAGCAATCAGTCCAACTGGTTTTACCGGAGCACCGAAGCCGTCCCAACCGATGGTATCGAAGGCACGGTCAGAAACACGGGTAAAGTGATAAGCCTTGGCTGTCACCTTGCGCTGCTGCTCGTGGAAGGTCTTCAGGATATTCTCGATAGCCTTCATCCATACTTCGCCGAAAATAGAGTCATCGCCTGTTACCTTCCAGTACTCGTAAGCCAGACGGATAGGGTAGCAGAAGGAGTCGATCTCATATTTGCGCTCGAATACATCCGGCTGCATCTTGGTGCGGTCTTTCTGCCAGCCGGCACCGGTAGGACCGTCATTGAAGGCATTGGCGTAGCGGTCGATGTTGATGCATTTCAACTGGCGGAGAATCACACCCTTCAGCATCTTCTTCAACTTTTCGTCCTTGTTGGCGAGGGCTACGTAAGGCCATACCTGGGCACCTGAGTCGCGGAGCCACATGGCTGGAATGTCACCGGTATATACGAATGTATCATCATCACCATTCTCGAGTACACGGTAGTGAACGGTACTCTCCAGGGTGTTAGGATAGCAGTTGGCAAACATCCACGCCAGCTTTGGATTCTTCTTCAGGATTTTCTGTACTTCCTTGATCTTCTTCTCTACAGCTGTAGAAGTGAAGAGACGGTCCTCTACAGGAGGACGCTTTGACTCATATTTGCCATTCACTGGGGTTACCACCTTGGTATAGCGTGCATGCACATCTACCTCAGCATTCTCCTGAGCCATAGCGCTCATGGAGGCAAGAAGAGCCAATGTTAAAATAGTCTTTCTCATTATTTATATGTTTTGTTAGTTAGTGCTTGATTCTTATGGACGGTCGGCAGGACGGGTTCCCCACTTTGATGGCTGGTTGCCCATCTGCAGTTCGAGGGTGCCGCCCTTCATGATGTCGTTGTACATGATGTATGACTTGCTGTATGGCTTGCCGTTCAACTTCACAGACTGTACGTACATGTTTTCCTTGCTGTTGTTCTTGCAGACGATGTTGAAGGTTTTGCCCTTGCCCACGTTCAGTTCTGCCTTGTCGAAGATTGGGCTACCGATGACGTACTTGCCGCCGGCTGGCTCTACCTGATAGAGACCTACGGAAGAAAGCACATACCATGCAGACATCTGACCTACGTCCTCGTTGCCGCTCAAACCGTCGAAGTCATCCTTGTACATCTCGTCCAGGGTCTGTCTGAGCAGACGGGCAGCCTTCCAAGGCTGACCTACATAGTTGTACATATAGAGCACGTGATGGCTAGGCTCGTTGCCATGAGCATACTGACCGATCAGACCAGAGATATCTGGAGAAGCATTGGCACCCATCTCACCGGTAACGATGAAGAGAGAGTCGAGCTTGGTCACGAATTTCTTTTCATTGCCGAAGAGCTTCACGAGTCCGTGAACATCATGAGGCACCAGCCAGGTATATTGCCATGCATTTCCCTCGGTATAGTCATCTTCACGATGCTCGGCAGAGAATGGGTTGAAAGGAACACGGAACTTGCCGTCGGAACTCAGACCGCGCATAAAGCCGGTCTCCTTGTCGAAGTACTTGCTGTAAGCCTTTGATCTGTTCTCGAAGTACTTGGCATCTTCCTTCTTGCCCAGCATGCGAGCCACCTTTGCCACGCAGGCATCAGCCAGCGCATATTCCAAGCCCTTGGCAACGGTTTCCTTGGTAGGCTCCTTGTCGTATGGCAGATAACCGTGTTTCTTGAGCAAGCCCATGCCACGCTCATCGAGCATAGCCGACTTCTTCATCGCCTCGTAGGCTCCTTCCTTATCCTTCACATAGCCCTTCAGTACCATATCGGCAAGAACAGGAATGCCAGGGTTGCCCACCATACAGTTGGTTTCGTTACCCATCAGATGCCATACTGGCAACTTGCCCTGCTGGCGATAGATGTTGATGAAGGTACTAGCCATATCTGGCAACATGTCGGTATGGATCATGGTCATCAATGGATGAGCTGCACGATAGGTATCCCAGAGTGACAAGGTGGTATAATTGGTGAAGTTGCCGTCATAGACCTTGCCGTCGGCACCGCGATACTGACCGTTGACATCTGAGAATACAGATGGAGCGGTCATGGTATGATACATGGCTGTGTAGAAGATGCGGCGGGAGGTAGAATCGCTGGTCTCGATGTTCACCTTAGCCAATTCCTTGTTCCAGGCAGCATCTGCATCAGCTACTACCTGACGGAAATCCCAGCCCGGAATCTCTTTCTCCAGGTTCAGCTTGGCATTCTCTGCACTTACAGCCGACAAACCGGTCTTTACCAACAATGGCTTGGTGACATCAGCAGCGGTAATCAGCCATCTGCCGGCGCCCAATGGCTTCACGGTAACAGGCTGGGAGAATTCTGCGAAGAAGAATGCCTTCTGGTCGTTCGCCCATCCCTTTGAGAAACGGTGACCAGCCACGGTGGTAGCTGTGGTGTTATCTACATTGAAATCCTTGGCTGCATCCCAACCGATACCCTGCTTCAGGTCGAGTACCAACTGTGCCTGCTGTGCATCAGCACCAAAGGTATAGCGCTGGAAACCGGCACGCTGCGTAGCGGTCAGCTCCACCCATACATTAGGCTGTTGCAGTTTGACTGCATAGTATCCAGGGCGTACATTCTCGTTGTCGTGACTGAACTTGATTTGTTTCTGGTTGCCATCTACTACGGGCAGGAAAGCCACGTCGCCCAGGTCGCCGATACCGGTACCGCTCAGGTGCTGGTGTCCGAAACCGATGAGGATGGAGTCAGAATGATGATAGCCGGAGCACCAGTCCCATCCGCGGGATGGTTCTGTAGGACCTAACTGGACATATCCGAACGGAACGTTGGCTCCGAGGAAAACGTGTCCATGTCCACCTGTTCCGATTCGAGGGTTGACAAACTGAGTTAGCTTGCTCGGCTTAGCCTGTTGAGCAAGCGATACCTGAGAGTAGCCGCCGGCTAGCACGCAGGTCATCATTAAAAGATTTATAATTCTCTTTCTCATAATGCTATAGTAACATCTACGGAATAATTGAATAAATTAGGTTATTTGTAATAAAACACAATAATGTTGCAAAGATACTAAAAAATTGGGAAAAACGGCACTATTCTATATATTTTTTAACTAAACTTTCTTTGTATTGATGGGGGATTGCAAATCCCCCCAGGGGTGGTCGAACCTTTTTAGACGGCGGATTGCAAATCCGCCGGAACTCCTAACGGATTTCAAATCCGCCGGAACTCCTAACGGATTTCAAATCCGCCGGAACTCCTAACGGATT
>ERZ1023674.22-NODE-22-length-44271-cov-45.350778_pt1 | contig 44271 bp, 34 predicted proteins | sample MGYA00380343_ERZ1023674 | MGnify/ENA primary metagenome ERZ1023674 (study PRJEB33179, sample SAMN07448985) | human gut metagenome | biome: Human-gut; feature: Human associated habitat; material: Faeces | host: Homo sapiens | place: India: Bhopal | collected...
TCACATCAATGAACTGCTTTGGGTAATCGGGGGTTGACATAGGCCAGAAGCGGCTGCCTACGCCACCGGCCATGATTATAATATGTATGTCGTGCATTAATCTTGTTCTTTAAATAATAAAGATTTCTAAAATCATCCCGTCCTTCTTTACCATTAAAGAAGGCTCCACCTTTCTCACCAAGCCTCTCTTTCCTCAGGAACGAGAGGATGTAACCGCCCTCCGGTGCTCAGAACCGCTTCGCTATAAGGTTGTCGGACCATCAAAGGTCTACGCCATGTTTTGCGGGATGGGACCGCCTTGGCATGAACTATGACGGAAAAGCGACACTCTAATTACAAAATATCATTATTACGAATAGATTCAAACATATTAGAACACAATGGAGCAGCTTTTTAAAAATTACAAGCATGCTATTCCATGATTTACCCTCTAAAAGATTTATGACCTAGAGAATCGTTTTCTCTATGTCGTTGACGGCATTATAACATACCGTCACTACTGAAATCTTTGGTTGTATCATTGTTATAAACTTTGAATGAAAACTTATACTAATTTTATTATCTTATCTCCGTTCTTATCTATCTCCTCTTTAAGTTTGCCAGCATTCAATAAAGAATTATAAACTAATCGTGATTGATTAAATTCAAAATGCTTACGCTTACCTAACAAACCATAAATAAAGTAATCCTTCCCTATATACCCTGCACCATATTCATTAGCCCATTTAGAACAAGTTTTAAGTTCGGAAAGAAATCTTTCTTCATTTATCTTCCGATATTTGTTTCGCAAATTATTCCCATTACACTCTAATATACTATGCTCATCTAATAGTTTTTCATTCTCATTTTCAGAAGATTGTTCATCACTATCAATGTTATCGAACAAGTTTACATCTTCCAAAGATGTACAAATCCAATTATCAGAATCATTATCTACAATCACTGGAATTTTTCCAAACATCAAAGGAAGTTCATCCCCTGACTTTATATAAATAACATGTCCTGTCTGTATATATTGATTCTCAACATAATGCAAGAACACATCATTATGACCATAACCAGGCACCCAATCACCTTTCTTTAAATCAAAAGTCAAAAAGACAACATTAGTATCAAACTGTTTCATATATTTCAGCATCTCATGATATATCACTAAATCTGATTCTTTTATTCCATCTTCATTGTCGTCTTTTTTCTTATCGCCACACCCAGGAAATGCATAACAATAACGACCAATCTCATCGATTTTTTTCTTATCGAAAAGATTTAGGCATTCTTCGTATTTTTGCTTAACAAATGCAAGTTCCTCCGTAGATAGTGGCTCTAATATTGTACATTGTGACACAGCTTGCAACAATTCATCATTCATATATAAGGATGAAACATTTGCGTTGCAAGGTAATAGTGCAGTAGCAACACTCGTCTGAAATTCCAGTAAGCTCTTTGTTATTTTTTCACGTTCCTCTTTCAAACATTCAGCATAAGACTGAATATTGGCTAAAATATCATTTAGCTTTAGATACTCTTCTAGAAAATCAAACTTCAACAAGTGATTTTCAGCAAGAACCTTTATCCTTTCTATAAAATCACCATTTAGACTTTTCAAGCACGATTCAACAAGACTCTTCGTATCCTTACTAAGTTGAGACATTTTTTTATTATATCCAGATATAAAATCTAAACGATGCTTTTGATATTCAGTATCTACTCTTGAAGCTATGACTATACGGTTCTTATTATTTTTAAGGAAAGCAATAATTGACTCTCGCTCAAATTTAGACAAGAAATAAGTTTCAAGCAAGACATTGGTATCTAAAAATATGATTGTTTTATTATCATACCCCCAATCATTAAAACTGCCAGGATTATTATCCCTATAGTAGTCATACGCTTTTTGCCTCAACTGAGAATTGCAATTCTCATATCTAAAGCAAAAATTCTCCCCTATTTCATCTGCCATTTTCAATCCTCCCCATTTGAATAAAACAATTTAATCTCTACACTTGAAGCACCAGTGTTTTTCCATGCAGAGCCTCTAGCTAATTTGCTAACATAGATTTTTGGGGAACCATCCAGCGAATCATACAACTCATCACGAATATCAGAAGCTGTATATCTAGATTTAACCAAAAAAGCATTTTCAAATAGCTCTGCTATTTCACCTAAACTACCTAAAGCATGAACCACATCTGTTTTTTCATACTTTGATTCTACAATTGCAATATATGTATCCATATCTATCTTTTATATTAAGCAACCTTTTTATACTTATTGACTATATCCATCGTACCATCCTTCGAGCCACCATCAATGATGAGGTACTCAATGTTAGGGTACGTTTGATTAATGACAGAGAGATTTGTTTTCTCAATGTCGTTGACGGCATTGTAACATACCGTCACTACTGAAATCTTTGGTTGTATCATAATTGTTTTTTAATCTTTTAAGGATTTCCATACAGAAAATCCGCAAATAAACACCGTTAGTACTACAAATGATAGTGACAACAGATTTTTATTGAATACAAATGGGATGTAGAATAATGCAATTGCACTTAATACTACTTCAAGTACATAACAACCACATAACAAATACAAGCATATCATTTGAGTACTTCCTTTATCCAAATTCTTTGGATATTTGGGATTGTGCCACATTTTACTAACATTCTTAAAACCAACATCATTATTTTCTAGAGCTAATTTCCTATGTTCATTGATATAGCGGCTCACTTTAACAAAATAGGTTCTATTTTTACATATCCCCAAAATTGATATCAATGTAAAAGCCGCCGACAAAAGCAATAGCAGAAATATACCTATCAAATAATATGCTTTTAATATCGGCAAAGAGGAAGTTTTGTTTGCCTCAAAAAATATTGTCCAACAAGCACCTAATGAAACCAAGATTTGCCCAAATGCGAATTTGGTTAGATTCCAATTAACTTCGTCATAATGGCGTAACATATAAAATGCTTGTTGAAAATCATTGATAAGCAATTGTTTTGAATGTTGAAATACATCTTTGTCTATATTTTCCATTTCTTCCCAAGGTTTAAAACTGAAAATTTCACGGAGAGTTTGTTCCCAATCACCCTTAAAGCATAATGCTCTATCATCTACATACACATCAGCCAAAGGTTTACCGCCTTTAGCATTATCTGGCTGAAAGGGATTTTCATTGATGGAATCAAATTCAAGATCGTTTTTATGAAGAAATTTTTCTAGTATTCCTTTATTGGCTCTAGTCGAGTAAATGATAATAAACCATCCTTCTTCATGAAGTTTTTTCATAGCATCTGATGAACCAGGCAAAAGCTGCCCAAAATGATTTTCTCCTTGCCAATCTTCATAATGAATCAAAGTTCCATCTATATCGATACAGATTGTTTTCTTTGACATACTTATTTCTCTATTTTAGAAAAAGAATCATATACCTTAGCTGACGTCCACCCCCTATCAGGCGCATTTTTCCCCCAATGGAGAATATTTCCACTGGTACTCAATTGTCTAAATCCTTTTTCGTTTAGCATATTGATCAATCTTAGGGATGGATGATGCCCTAAATCATCAGACGCACAAGAGTAATATAGTTTCTTGCTTCCAATAAATGCATCCATAATATCAGGATTTACATTCTTTCTACTACCATGGTGTGGCATCTTTATAATTGTACAATCGTTGAGGTTGATGCCGGTTTCATTCGCATATGCTATTGAACGATTCAACCCATCTTTTCCAGCATCTCCTGTTAACAATACCTTTACACCCTCATATTCGAAAAGAATAACCAAACTAGACTCATTAATAGGAGAAGTATTTTCTGTATCATCCCATTTTATTTTTCCCTTAATATAAGGCTCATATTCCATATCACCTGAAGAACTTTGTGCTTGTGGCATATCATCAACATTTTCTGATGGAGTAGGTGTTTTTTCGCAATTAGTTATACAAGTTTTGTAAAATTGTTCCGATGGACCTAATATTGTAAATGTTGCATCCTTAAAATCATACGAGCCTTCTGTAAGACAATCTAAATCTACATTATTAGTCATATCTGCCAACTCTTTTGCTTTTTCAAAAGCATCTCCTAATCGGTCTTTTAAAGATTCTTTTGTAATTCTACCATCTTTAAACCATTTTGGCGTTAACTCCTCCCAGGGCTTATGCATCCAAACCAAGCCTATCTCCACTTCGGTATCTTTAGCCATTTCCACAAGACCAGAAACATGATCACCATCAGGATGAGAAAGAATAACCAAGTCTACATGCAGTTTTCCATCATACTCACAATTATAATATTTTTTCAGATGAGGTTTCAATGTCCCTTTCCAAGTGTTTGCATATCCACCATCCACAATAATAACTGTCTGCTTATCCTTTCCATTAACTAGGTCACCATAGCGCATAGCTATACAGTCACCACTTTTCTTTTCAGAACCTACTGGTAACAAATCAATTTCAAATGCCATAACTATATGTTTTTAAAGTTAATACGTTTAATTTATGATAGAGAGAATCGTTTTCTCTATGTCGTTGACGGCATTATAGCATACCGTCACTACTGAAATATTTGTAAATCACCGTTAGAACGTAACTACTGATTTTCAGCTGTTAGCACATCCAACATTTTTCAAAAAAAGCATATTATTAATTGGTATTGCCAAAGCTACCTATTAGGCAGCCTTGACATTCACCTTTTTGTTCGAGTTATAATTACATGAGATTAGGGACATGATAAAATTTTCGAAAACCAACCCGTCCTTCCTTACCGTTAAGGAAGGCTCAACCTTTCTCATCAAACCTCTCTTCCCTCAGGGACGAGAGGATGTAACCGCCCTCTGGTGCTCAGAACCGCTACGCTATAAGGTTGGCGGACCATCAAAGGTCTGCGCCATGTTTTGCGGGATGGGACCGCATGGGAGCAGATGATTTTAGCTAGCTGTAAGCTCTATCTGAAATCATTACTTTATCTGCTACCATCGGTATATTAATGATTGCCAGAATATTGTATACAGAATTAATTTCGTGTCTTATCTCTGTACCATCTAGAGGTATCATAAAGTCTAAACTTACAATTAGAGCAAGCGGAAACCAGATCATCTTCTGAGATCTTTCCAAAAACAAAAGAATAAAAACTTGGATTAGATTCACGATCAAATTCTCTTGCTATTTGCTTTTTCCAATCATAATTTATACCTTCTCTGTATTTTGAGAACATATCAGATATGAAACTTGCTACATTCTCCAGAATAGCAATGTCATCTTCATCCTCAAGATTCAGCTTTGATAGCAAATCAACAAAGAAATCGGACAATCCACTGTTTTTGGGAACAATTAAACCATATGAACTTCTTATTGCATCATAATTATCATCAAAGAGTTGTTCTGTAGATGTCTGAACAAACATCATATTTCTACCCGTTCCATATCTACGTTGATGTTTGTCCGTATAAACAACAATCCATTTGTCTTCTTTTCCTTTAAGAGACCAATACAAATCCAATCGACGCTGTTCTTCATTAATACTAATCTTGGCAATTTCAAATTTTGATAAGATTAAGTCGTCCATCAAATTATAATATCTCTGCTTGCAAAGAAGCATGTCTATATCTTTCAGGTGAGCCTGTTCTTCTCCATACAATGTCTTTAATAAAGAAATTGCAGACTTGTCGGTTGACTTTATTTCTTTCAACAGTCTGTTCGCTGCAGCAAAAGCCTCGCTCTCCATTGTCCAAAAATGCCCATTAGATTCCAAATCTTTCAAAGAACAAAATTTTCGTTTATCTTCTTTTTCAATAAGAAGAATCTCAGATTCGGATAATTTTTCTTTCAATATTTCTCTATCAGAAAAGTCTGTCCTGTTATATTGGTCTTGACGAAGCAAAAAGGCATTTAAGAGCCAAGTCATTTCTTCGGCAACCCATGTCACAGAAAAATCTTTTTGAAGGTCTTTCTGCTGCGTTTCTATATTATTGAGATATAATCCATAGATTGCTTCCAACATTTTCGACACACTGGACGAATTTACGTTAGAGCGAGCTACATTCGTTTTTGGAGCCTCCTTGCCTGTCATATTAGCATAGGCTACAAAAGGATGGCCATTATACCCAGGAGTATTCTCATCGATTCTGATACCTTCAATACTCATTCCCCATGGAGTTACAACAGTATCTTTCTGATCTAGCCACATATTGCTGGCTTCTACCATTGAATACTCCTTCATAAAGGAATTATACGACAGCAATATGGCTAATTCTATGCCATTATTATTATAATCTTTTATTTTATACTTTGTATCCGACAAGGATATTCCCTTAGCCTTTAATACAGATTCCAACAAGTGCTTTGGTGACAAATATCCAATCTGCCTTTCCGCACCAGCCTCATGATAGTAGAACTCACAGTTTGGTATAAGAATCCATGTGGCAAGAATTTGTTCTGGAGCAAACTTTTTGACAGACGGACGCACTTTTAATTTAATAGAAGTTCCTGTCTTACTTGTAATCTTCAAGTTCGAATCTTTCTCCGCACCATGCTTCAGTAAATACTTTCCATGGACATTTCTTATTTTCAAAAGAAGAGGCTTCTCCTTTTCGTCCATTTGTGTCAAAATATCAACATCATCAGCTATCAAGAAACAAGTGAGAAGTCCGATGCCAAATCTGCTGATGGAATTATAGTTTGGGTGTTTTTTCTGAAATTCAGCATCTTGATACCTTGAAGATCCAACTTTCAGCAAGTGATTCTCTATAATATCCATATTCATGCCAGTTCCATTGTCACAAACCATAAGTTCTCGATTCGATGCATCCCAATAAACATCTACCCTTGGGGTATATTCTTCATCTTTATGCTCTTCCTGTAATTCATAAAGTTTTACTTTGACTGCATCGATAGCATTCTGTGCCAACTCTCTAAGAGATACTGATAGATTATTATATAATGTTTCGCCTACCAACAAACTCAGTATTTTCTGTTGGTCAATAGTAAACGAAAGTTGTCTACGCTCAAAATTCTTTGCCTGAATAGTCGAGTCATCAATATCTTTCCAAGGATAATCATATTTAGAGGCATATTTTTTCTTAGCTATCTCATTTAGACGATGGTTATTTTTTAACTCCTCACGCGCATACTTTAAATACTCTATTAAAGAAAAGAAACCATCTTCTTTTTCAAAGAATGCGGACACTTCAAAGGTATCTTTTGGTAATGCATCATTTTTGTTTCCATCTTGGTCTTCAGCAATTTTCGGAGAGACACTTGACACAGCATTTTGCTTGGCCCATTCTTCCTGACTAATAGGATTAGTTGGAGATATGATAGCATACTCAATTGAAGGAGTTCTGTCGCTTGTTATATGGAGCAAGTCTGCTGTTCTTACTATCAATGCTGCATAAAACACATTTCCTTTTTCCTGTGGCGAAGTTCCATAGGCTTTTTCAACCTTATACTTTTCAAAATCGTCCAAGTCATCAAGATTATGACTTTCACAGATTGTAGCCAAATCATCTTTGAACATAGGACGGAGGCCTGAAATCATAGATGCGATTATCTCCAATATCTTTGGGTCTGTATAGCACCATGCATTATCTTCATTTCTTATCCAACTGGCTATTCTATCTCCATGATGGTGTCTTACGAACTCTTGATAAATAAAGCGTTCTTGATCCTCGGCAGATAAAGAGGAAAGAGAAACTGTATTTTCATCCTTGTCAAGATATGCTTGTCTAAAAACCTTATATTCACCAGATGAATTTCTGTTTTCATACTCATTGCGAGTAACGAGCATACCTAAATCATGGAAATAAGTTGCAGTAACAATGAGCATCCAGTCTGCTCCAGTCATCTTATCCTGGGTTTCCTGTGGAATGATATAATCCAATGACTCCAACATCTTGTTGATGTGGGATATATCATGCTTTGTATATTGGTCAAAAATTCTGCCATCACCGATATGGGCGAGCATTTGTGTGACTTTGTCCTTCAAGGCATCTAACTTGATGGATTTAAATGCTTCCAACTCGCATGCTTTTTGCGCATGAAGTTCTGCTTTAGATAATATATCTGACATATTTTATTCTTTTTACTAATTTATAAGGATATCACCAATATAGCGTCACCACAGCATACAAGTAGTAACACCTATCAGTTTTATGAAAATTGTTATTTGAGAATGTTTTAAGTACCTCCCCACACCTTCGGCGCAGGGAGGTGAGCGGTACGTTACTTACTCTTCTTGCTTTTCTTCGTCTTCTTTGAAGGCTTGGCGGTTCCTATCTCGCCCTTTTCCTGCATGCGCTTGAGGAGACCTTCGAAGTCGCCATTCTCGAAAAAGACTTTCTCGTCTTCGGGAACACCGGTTACTTCTAGTGGTACAAAACCTAGGGTTTCATCATGCACCTGCACATTGCCTTCGACAATAGCTCGGGCAAATGACATACCCAGCTCCTCACCTAATGGTAGGAAAGTGCCTCGCTCGGCAGGAGACTCATGGTCTTCAATAGGATCGCATGGAGCAAAACCAATTCGCTCGTCTGGACTCATAATGTAACACTCTACATGATTGCCGTCCCATATTGGGGTATCGAGGTTCCAAGAGAAGTTGTAGGTTACTCCTTCTGGAGTACGAACTTTCTTCTCTTTGGTGAAACCTGAATAGAGGCGAACTCGGTTTCCCTTGCGAAGATTCGTGTCGGGAAACTCATAAAGGCGGGCCTGGCTATAAATAGGGAAGCCTTCCGCATTGTAGAGATAACGTACGAGCATGAGTCCTTCGAGATCGCAACGTGCCGCTGCTTCCAATTCGACGTACTCATCCTGTTGGCCTCTGTTGTAAAGACCAGTGATTCTTAAATTAATCATAATTTGATTGAGTATTATAAAATGTAGAAGCAGTACGATTGTTGGATTGTTAAGCGACAATCGTAAAACGCTTATTTTCTTTTGCTTATAATGGGCGGGGTAACCCGCCGTAGTATTGTTCCTCATTGCAGTATCGCTCTGCACTTGTCGTCGCTCGAATGGGGAATATTCAGGATTGTGACAGCATCGGTCTATGGGATGACCGCATGACCAATGTTCAAGCACGATTTACAACGAAATCTATTAAGATATTCGTATCTATAAAAACTCTCATAATGCATATTTTTTATCAACCAACGCATCTAAGCTATTTTCATCTGCCGGTATCGGCTTGCCACCTTTTGCCTTTAATGTTTTAACATAAGACAAAGCATCATTAAACTCAGCAGTTTCTAATAGCTTTTGCTTAGGTTGTACCTTTTGCAAAAACAAAGAAATCGCCTTTTCTATTGCAGCTGTCACACTAATATTATGTAATTTAGCATAACTTTCTGCACCTTTATATATATTGCTGTCAATTGCTATTGTGTTCATAATTGTATCTCCTTTTTTGTCTGCAAATATAAGGGTTTTCTATGAAACCACCAAATTTTTAGAGGAGTTTTTACTTCTTGCCCTAATCTCCCCCAGATTAACGTATATCACCAATACTGCGTCCCTACTATATTACAAGTAGTTACACCTTTCTATTTTTTGAAAAAAGTTAGATTTTGCTCCCCATTGCAGTATCGCTCTGCACTGGTCGTCGCTCGAATGAGGAATATTTGCTTTATTCTACTTTTGAGAGGACTACCTCGGGAGAGGTGCTCATCAGGGTTATGGCAGAAATCTTATGACCGCCATTGACCATATGTTCCAAAATGGAACAAAAGAACAATGCTCTATTTACTAAAACCATCAAGCACGTCTTGCTTGAAAATCTATATTCAAATGCATCCATTACATAGCAATTTCACAAACCTCGCATCCTCGTTTTGCCATATCTTGCAGCTGAGCTGCCTTATATGCCTTCATACGCTTCACCCACTCTGCTACCTTTGGGGAATCGCTTTTAATAACTAATGTTTCTTTTATCTCAATCATTGTATAACCTCCTATAATAAAGACTGCTGCATAGATACTACTTTCTGACGTAAACACCAAGGAATTAAGAGAAATTCTTCATTACGTAATCATTTTTATTTTAGCAATCTCTTTGTTCCTCATTGCAGTATCGCTCTGCACTGGTCATCTTTCGAAAACCTACCCGTCCTTCCTTACCGTTAAGGAAGGCTCCACCTCTCATCTCGGTCTTCTCCCCTCAGGGAAGAAGAAGGAAACCGCCCTCCGGTGCTCGGAACCGCTGCGCTATATGGTTGGCGGACCATCAAAGGTCTTCGCCATATTCTGCGGGATTGGACCGCCTGGAGATGGGGAGGCGTCGCAGAATATTTATTTTTCAAATATTATTTCTAAATTATCGCAAATTTAAAATTTTCAATCTAGAAAGCCATAAGGAGCTAAATCTGCCGGATTTATATCGTATTCCATGCTCTTTGCAGAACGAATGACCTATAGTTGTACGACCGTAAGTCTGCAGTTGTACAACTATATATGCTATGGTTGTACAACTCTGGAGCTATGGTTGTACAACTATAAGGGTCTTAGTTGTACAACTACAGAATTCTGATTTCTTGACGGAATCAACAAACTTAGATAACATACTGATTTACTGATATTTATGCATCTTTACCATATTTTGGATATTCTCCAAGAAAGATTTCCTGGTCGGAAATCCGTAAGTTTTGAAGAGATTAGATCTTGAATTTGTAAAAAATTTCCACAATCAGGAGATTCTGACTGACTTCCGTATATCACCAATACAGCGTCCCCACTATATTATAAGTAGTTCACCTTTCTGTTTTTGGGAAAAAGTTATATTTTGCTCCCCATTGCAGTATCGCTCTGCACTTGTCGTCGTTCGAATTCCTCCGTCTCCCTTTAGCCAAAGGGAGCTCCACATTCTAACCAAGCCTTCCCTTCTCAGAAAGGAAGGATGTAACCGCCCTCCGGTGCTCAGAACCGCTACGCTATAAGGTTGGCGGGGCATCAAAGCCCTGCGCCATGTTGTGCGGGATGGGACCGCTTTGCTATAACTTACTATAACATTTTACTCAGATAACTCATGTTTGTGGCTACCAGCCAAAAATGTCACTATGTGTACCTGTATCGGTTAAAGCAAGACTCTTCATTAATTCATCCAAATCATTAGTAGCAAAGAGTTTTTCATTCTTTGCTGCTTCTAATGCCTTGTCTAATCTACAAGCCTTAGGGGCTTTTTGCTTTTTGGCAACCCACCCGAATTTCTTAATCAATGATTTGAAAAGAGAAATATCGGTTGCAGGGACATCTAATGTATATGTAGCTGTATTCATAATTGTATCTCCTTTTTTGTCTGCAAATATAAGGGTTTTCTGTGAAACTACCAAATTTTTGGGGTGTTTTTTCGATTAGAACAGATATTCATATTGCGAAAGGAGTCTCTGATAATCACTCTCATATCTCGGCTTGTTGTTTGGAGTGATATGAGGACTTGCTATGATCTGTTCCATTTCCTGGAGTACCTTGCTCCCTTCACGCATGATGGGGTCGAGGTGTTCCTTGAACTGTTCTACGAATGGGGAATAATAGTAACCAATCTCCTCTATGATGAAGGAATAGATGTTCCATGCGTCATTGTGGGTGATTCGGGTGTTTGACAACTCATCCAAGGCGTACTTTCTCAGATAGTCGATGTTTTCTGCCTGCAACGCCACTTCCTTGTCGTCTTTCACTGGATGGAAATAGCGGTCTATCAGCACTTGCCGTTCCTGCAGGTTGCGCTGGTAGAAGATTTCCTCGTTGGCTAATCGTGTCTTGTCTTGCTCCACTTCCTCAAAATGCTCGGCATGAACACCGCTGATGGCTACACTCAGTCCACCGACGTCCATCACCAGGCGGCGGTCACGGTCGATACGGATGATGTAACCTTCCAGTCCTGCTAACTCACCTGTGGTGATACGGAGGAGGATGCGGTTGCGAGCATAATAATGGTAAGGATGGAGCAGGAAACGGATGCGATCAGGTGATGTCTCTGCGACACGCATGAAGGGTTGCATCTGCGCATCGGGGATTTCTGCCACCTTGCCTGTGCTACAATTTTTGCATAGGCGAACGTTGGGGAAGTACTGGTCGAGATAGGCTTGTATCTCTTTGGGATAACCCTGGAAGAAGACCAGGCCGCTGACGGTCGGCACTTCCTGATGCCGTACCTTATGTTTGCCTTGTTTTCTGAAATAGCGGACTGTCTTATGCACGAAATAGGTTCTTCCGTCCTCCTCCAACAGCATTTCCAACTTCTTCACTTTACTGTTGTGAACGAAGATGTAAGACCAGGTTGTTCCATCCGAGTGACGATACTTCTTTATCGCAGGACCAGTCTTTACGTCTGGCTCTGTAACGTGGTTGCCCTCTGGAGAAACAAGTTTCTCGTCGGCTGTAGAAAAAGAACTCGTACCATCCGGTTTCATAAATCCTGTTCTACTTTATGTCCTCAGCAACAACCATACATGACGGTTGTGGAAGCCAAGTCGATAGGTTCTTGTTGTGCATAATCTTAATCGTATAGAGATAACTTTTTGCAAAAGTACGAAAAATAGTTGGATTACGTGTCAGATTTTATCATTTTCTGTATGACACTCCCCAAATTTAACACATATTGGTTAGCAAAAGAGCTATCGGATATGTTTTATACCTATTATTCCTATCATCTGGCATCCGCCAGCTCATTATATCCCCAAACCATGATGAGAACGAATATGCCGGCGAGCATCATCAGGAGATTCTGCGTCTGCATGATCGCATCAAGCACATGGGTAAGAGCACGGGAACCGGTAAGCAGGAAATCTATCTTCATAGAGAAGAGCCATCCCTGTATCTGCTCCCATCCCTGGCAAACCACAGCAGCCACTACGCCGACAGCCACACAGGCTGCCGTCCACAGATGTTCCAATCGAAGACGCTTAGCCAAAGCCTGATCCTGATCAAGAGTCAGCACGGTCTTTTCCGGCTCAAGCCCCGGCAATGCCTGCATCACCCTATCAGAGAATCCATCATCCGGAATCTCCTCCATCCGGTTATCGGCAAAGAAAGCCTGAAGGAGCTGATCGTCCGTGGCGCTCAGCGGCTCAAACTTCCTACCATTTCTATTATCTATCATTTTATCGGTCATAACCATTATGCTTTAAGTAACTTGCAAGTTTCTGTTTTCCACGAGAGAGATGCGACTTGATGGTGCCTTGCGCCATCCCCGTCACTTCTGCTATCTTATCTATAGAGAGACCATCCATCAGCTGCAGCGTGATGCATGTCCGTTCGTTCTCGCTCAATATCCGCAGGGCATTGAGCAAATCCATCTTCAGTCCGGTATTCACTCCCTGAGCATTCTGTCGGGTAACCGCCGGAGTATCAATATCCTGTGTCTCCTTATGACTGCGGGTATAATCATACCACACATTATAGGCGATACGATAAAGCCAAGTGGAGAAGCTGGCTGTACCCTTGAAACCCGACAGATGGGTATAAGCCTTCACAAAGGTATCCTGCGCCAAGTCGTCACTCAGCTGCGCATCCCCCAGCGTCTGCCGTAGGAAGAACCCACGAATAGGTGATTGATACTTCTTGACCAGCAAGTCGAACGACTTGCGGTCGTGAAGCATCACCACCTTCGTGACGAGAGAAATATCGGATAACTTTTCCACTATATATTAACTAATAACTTATCTTTCCTTGATTCTTTATACCGGAGTTCCATTATACCCCGTGCCCTGATTGCCATGGCGGTTCTTCCACCAATCCTTGATGGCTGGAAGCGAACCTATCAGGGTCTGTCCCAATCCATAGAAGAAGACCAGGGCTCCGATACCAGCCAGGAAGTCAGCCTCCCACCAAGCGAACATGGCGCACAAGCCAGCTCCCAGGAAGGCATTTCTCAATCCTCGCTTCACCAGATATTCATCGCTCTGCTTGTCTATCGGACGGGCGCTTTCCGGAACATTGATGCCCTTCTCCATCGCCATCTCTGCCAGTTTCATCCGGTCGTTGTGGCGGCGAATCAGATATCTGATAACCAGAAATACGATGATCAGCGGAGCAAAGACAAACAGCAGACCGAAGATGATACAGAAGATGATGATAACCGACAGCGCTCCGCCACCAAATACCGAACCGATGAAATCGAAAGGATCATCATAGTTGCCCAGACTGTACTTGGAATGATAAGCACGGTTGTCATTGTCATCTACATCAGCATAGTCGGAAGTATCCGTTGCAGTGGTATCAGAATAGGCAGCAATCGCCTCATCATCCTGAGCTGCGGATGCCTGATCAGCTGTAGCCTGCTTATCTTCCTGCTGTGCTGCGGCAGGAGAAGCCTGCTTATCCACCTGTTGGGTAGTTGGATGATAACGATGTTTTGGAGCCGAAGATGCCAGAGACACCTGGGTAGCTCCGATGCTCATGATGAGCGCCAATGTTAATATCGCTTTCTTCATATCTAACAATATTTTTATAGTTTTACCTTGTTATTTATTATTTTTTCTATGTCTTAGACGCATCTCTTGGGAAATTAGTTGCAAAGAAACGAAATTTTTCTTATTTTTGCAAACAAAATCAAGAATAAAGGCATAATATGAAGACATTACCAGAAGATTTCATCCAATATACCCAAGAGTTGATGGGCGATGAACTGTTCCAGCAACTGAAACAGGGCATCACCGAGGGAGAAGCACCTACCAGTATCCGTCTCAATCCTTTCAAATGCAAGGAGGGAGAAGATGCTGAGGGCGAACCGATTCCATGGTGCCCTTCCACCGGTCGCTATCTCTCCACCCGTCCTAACTTCACCTTCGACCCCTGGCTCCATGCCGGAAAGTATTACGTGCAGGAAGCTTCTTCCATGTTCGTGGATCTGGTGATCCGACAACTCGTTCACGAACCCGTGATGATGCTCGATCTCTGTGCGGCTCCAGGTGGAAAATCTACCGCCGTACGTGCTGCCCTGCCGGAAGGCAGTCTTCTTTTCAGCAACGAACCGATGCGCACCCGATCGCAGATTCTTGCAGAGAATATCCAGAAGTTCGGTCATCCCGACATGATCGTCACCAACAACTATCCACGCGACTACAAGAAGTCGAAGCTTCAGTTTGATGTCATCCTCACCGATGTTCCCTGCTCCGGCGAAGGTATGTTCCGCAAGGATGATGGCGCCATCGGCGAATGGAGTCTGCAGAATGTGGACAACTGCTGGCATCTGCAGCGCGAAATCGTAAGCGATATCTGGAACTGCCTGAAACCAGGCGGTCTCCTCATCTACTCTACCTGCACCTTCAATGCCCACGAAGACGAAGAGAATATCGCCTGGATCTGTGAGGAACTGGGGGCTGATCCTATCGCACTCAACGATATCGATGAAGCCTGGAATATCACGGGCAATCTCATCGGCACAGACATCCCTGTCTATCGTTTCCTCCCGGGCAAGACACGCGGAGAAGGCATCTTCCTCGCGGTACTCAGAAAAGAGGGAGAACCGGAAATGGAGAAGGAGGATAAAAAGAAGAAGAAAGACAAGAATAAGGATAAAGGAAAGAACAGAGGAAACAAGGGAAAGAGTCAGCAGGTTCCAACAGACTGGCTGAAGTCTTCCGACTATGAAACGATAGCCGAAGACGACAACTTCTATGCCATCCCAAGCCGATGGAAAGCCATCTATGAGGATGCTGCAAGAAATCTGAAGGTGATACATGCCGGCATCAAACTGGGAACAAGCAAGGGCAAAGACATCATTCCCGACCAGAGTCTGGCACTCTCCACCGAACTCAACACTGAGGTTTTCCCACAGGTAGAACTCTCCTACGAGGATGCCATCCGCTACCTGCGCAAAGAGGCTGTGAATCTTCCTGCTGACACCCCCAAAGGCTACGTGCTCGTTACCTATCAGCAGATGCCTCTGGGCTGGGAGAAGAACATCGGCAACCGTGCCAACAACCTCTATCCACAAGAGTGGAAAATCAAGAGCAGCCACGTGCCGGAAGAACCCTGTGTCATCAGCAAGAAATAAGTATCAAGAAACAAGATAAGAATTCATCAAGAAGAACCAATCATCAGGAATGAATATGATCAGCATCATCGCTTGTATCTCTAAAGACAATAGAGCCATCGGCTACCAGAACCGACTGCTCTATCATTTACCATCAGATATGGTCCGCTTCCGTGAACTTACCACGGGGCATACCATCGTGATGGGCAGAAAGACATTTGAATCTCTCCCTAACGGTGCTCTTCCACATCGCCGCAACATCGTTGTCTCTAAAAGTCTGAAAGAGATAGATGGGGGCGAAGTATATCCTACCCTGGAAGAAGCACTCAGGGCTGCGCAAGGCGACATCTTGTCTGCCCCCAAGGAAGATGCAGGAATAGCCAGCCCGGAAGAAATCTTCATCATTGGCGGAGAAAGCATCTATCACCAGGCTCTTCCTGCAGCCCGAAAACTCTATCTCACCATCGTAGATAAGGAGCCGGAACAGGCAGATACCTTCTTCCCTGCCATCGACAGTTCGGCTTGGGAAGTGACGGAAAAAGAAATGAGGAATGAAAACGGATTGTCGTTCTCATTCCTCACCTATATCAGAAAATAAATTCGACCAGTACGGTTGAATAAATTCCTATTCTTCTGTTGTTTCATCATCCTCATCAGATACCTGCTGAATATCCTTCAGAGAAAGCTGACGGTCGATGGCTGCATTAAAGGAGATGATGGTCTCGCTTCTGGAAAGCCCCAATGGCTGCAACTTATCGTGGATAATCTCCAGGAGATGGTGGTTGTTGACTGCATAAATCTTGATGAACATATCAAAACCGCCCGTAGTATAATGACACTCTACTACCTCAGGAATCTTCTTGAGTTCTTCTACCACCTGATCAAACTTCTCAGGTTCCTTGAGGAACAGTCCCATATATGCACAGGTTTCGTAACCAATCTTCTCTGGATCGATAACAAATTGAGAGCCTTTAATAATGCCAAGGTTAGTGAGTTTAGCTACACGCTGATGAATGGCAGCACCGCTTACATTACAAGCACGTGCTACTTCCAGAAATGGGATTCGGGCATCCTGAGAAATCAGCTTCAGAATATGCCTATCTAATGAATCTAATACTTGTTTTGCCATAATTAATTATTATTTGCCTGCAAAGGTAGCACTTTTCTTTAAAAAAAGCAACTTTTCTAATAAAAAAAATAATAAATTAATATTATTTTTCCTTTTAGAGCATATTATTTCCTATTTTCAACAGCAGAATAGCTTATTTTCAGTGCTTTTGCCTGGCGCAGCGCCTGCTTCACATCGGTAATCACTCCCATCTTGGTATCCTGGTCTGCCTTGATGGAAACGGTCATCAGTTTCTGGTCTTCAGGCGACATCCGCTTCTTCTCGGCAGAGATATAATCCTGCACATCAGAAGCACTGGCAAACTTGTCATTCATCTGTATCTGGGTACCTGAGCCGTATTTGCCCTGCAGATCCTTGGTTGGCTTTCCTATATAAATATGACTTACAGCCGACTTCTTGGTCAGGCGTGTGAGATTCTTTCCTTCTGGCATACGACATTCCACCTTTAAGGTAACCTGTCGCATGTGGGTAACGATCATAAAGAAAAAGAGTACCGAGAAAATCAGATCCGGCAAAGATGACGTATTCAATTCCGGAACCGAATGCGATTTTTTACGAAAATTCATCATTTGGCGCCTCCTTTCTCCTGAGCAGACTGGGTTTCCTGTTTCTCTTCCGCATCAGCATCTACACTCTTGTCTCCATGAGTCATCGCATTGGCATACGACTCCGTAATGCGCTGAGGACAGATCTTACGCACCTGCTCCTTCTGATCATTGTTCAAAAGCGCAAAGTCTCTATGATATTTCTTCTGGGCTGCCTCATTGCGAAGTTGCGCATAGGCTTCCATTAACTCATTCTGCATCTGGAAATAGAGGTTGTAGTTGGCATCACGGTCGCTCTCGATGGAAATCAGATGCTTCTTACCCAGGCGATGTACCAAGCGGACGGTTTCCTGCTTCAGATCTTCCAGCTTCATCGGCTGATTGTTCACCAGCAGCGTATCTCCAGCCGTAAGATGAATCGCCATCAGACTGTTCTTATCCACTACCGATTCCTGCTGTTCCTTCTTCTGAGGTTCAGGCGAAGGCAGCTGGCGCAACAATCCCTTATCCACATCCATGGATGTGGTTACAAGGAAGAATATCAGCAGCATAAACGAGATGTCGGCTGTTGAGGTGGTATTCAATCCCGGGGTTTCGTTACGATTCCTTCTTATCAGCATTGCTTTATGATATGATACTAACTATTTTTTGATTGATAATTACAGGCAGTTACTGCTTCTTTCGGATATATCGGGTGGCACCGAAGCAAACGGCTCCAATGCCTGCCAGCAACATCAGCAGCGAGGTGATGACAAACATATCAGAAAGTTTCAGCCACAACCAGTCGGCGTAGTTCTCGCCATTGATGAGCATCGGATCGGAACCTCCCAAGAGGAAGGTAAGAACCAGAACTGCCAGCAAGGTAAGCCAGGTAATGCGGAAGATACGACGCACCGGCACACCATTCACCACAGCTTCCGACTTGCTACTCCGGTAATCCTTCACCATCGAATAGACAGCCAAGCCTACTCCTCCTATCAGGAAAAGCCACATCAGGAAGATGAGCACATCGGTAAAAAGAGGGGCATTGAAGTCGGGGTTCTCATCGAAAGGCAAATCATAACCTATCAGATAGAACAGACCGAAAACCAGCACAGCCAAACCTATCATCAGACGGAAAACTTTCTGAGATATCTGTTCGGCAGACTTGTTACTTTGAACTTTGAACTTTGAACTTTGAACTTTCAACATGGAACTTTCAACTTTGAACGTTGTTTCTTCACTCTTCACTTATTCTTGGCGATAATATCCATCAAAGTTACAGCCGATTCTTCCATCTGACTGGTCAGATGTTCTACCTTGGAAAGGATATAGTTATAGAACACCATCAGAATCAAGGCTACAATGATACCGAAGATGGTAGTAATCAGCGCCACCTTCATACCCGAAGCCACGATGGTAGGACTGATATCTCCCGCCTGCTGAATCTGGTCGAAAGCCATCACCATACCGATCACCGTACCCAGGAATCCGAGGGAAGGAGCCATGGCGATGAAGAGCTTGATCCAGGAACATCCCTTCTCCAGGTTGGCAGCCTGCACGGTGCCATATCCACTTACCGAGCGCTCGATATCATCGAGATGCTCATCTATATGCATCAATCCCTGATAGCAGATAGAAGCTACAGGTCCACGGGTATTACGGCAAAGTTCCTTGGCACCTTCCACATCGCCTGCTTCTACCTTCTGGTCGATATCCTGCATCAGCTTCTTGGCATTGATTTCAGAAAGGCTGAGATAGATGATGCGCTCAATACAGAAAGCCAGACCCACAATGAGAGCGATGGCAACGAGCGACATAAAGCCGGCATTACCCTCTATGAACTTCGTCTTAAGAGCTTGATGAAATCCGATATTCTCGTCTTGTGCCATGACAGGCAGAGAACACATTCCTGTGAAAATGAATATTGCGAAACGCGCAATAGCTGTATTTTTCTTCATAATCATATATACCTTATTATATATATAAAAAAGCGGAAAGAGGGGGATTCGAACCCCCGATTCCCTTTAGGGGAATACACGCTTTCCAGGCGTGCCTCTTCAGCCACTCGAGCACCTTTCCAGTTTCGAAGTACAAAATTATCACTTTTTATTCGAAAATCCACATATTCGTTTGCTTTTTACATTTCTTTAACTAGAGAACATATAAAACAAGCGCCCTGAAAGGGCAAAAGCATCTATTTTAAAGCTTTTGCCCTTTCAGGGCGTATGGCGTCTCCAAGAGTACAAGCCCGCTAGGCGTCCCGGCGGATTTGCAATCCGCCGTAAAAAAGGTTCGACCTATTAAAACCGGGGGATTTGTAATCCCCCAACAAAAGGAAAAGCATACTCCTTTGCTGCGGATTGCAAATCCGCAGAGGCTAAATAGGTTAGGACATTTTTTAACGCCGGATTGCAAATCCGGCGAGACGCCTAGCGGGAATAAAGAACTTGTTATCCCCTGCCTAGAGTATGGCGTCCTAGCGGACTTCCCCACTTGCGAAAGTTCTGTCCTTTACTTCTCAGGAATAATCTCGAAGATTTCGGCTGAACCATCCAGCTGAAGCTTGGCAGCCTTCTTCACCAAATCTATCTTGCAGAATGACTGGTCGATGTTGGTTGTTGCCAATACCTTACCCTTGGCATTCAGCTGGCGACAAACCAATGATTTGCCTGGAGCCAACTTCAACAGCAGGGTGTAACCCTTTACATTCTTTTCTACACCCATAGTAAGGGTGCCCTCGTTAGTGAATGAGGTGCAAGGGTTCTCATCGAAACCATACATCGCTGCCTGCATATCCTTAGCCTCTACAGTAAAGCTCAAACGATCTGGGGTAGTTGGGTTCACCTCGAAGGTACGGACTGCAGCCCAGTTGCGCTTGTCAGACTTCAACTTCTTGATGCGGATATAACGAGCCTCAACAGGAGAATCGGTCTTCCAGTTGATGACATACTGCTTCTTCAACTCACCGGTAAGCGCCTTCCACTCCTTCTTGTCAAGAGAATACTCCAGTACTGTGTTATCGAAGTAATCCACATCATCTACAGAGTTACGTCCCTGAAGGATTCTTACCTCAGAAACAGGACGAACACAACCTAAGTCAGCACCAATCCAGTCGCCAGTGTTCTGACCATTACCAGATGTATAATAGGTAGTAGAATCATTGTCAAACATCGCCTTGCTCTGGGTAGTTCTCAAGGTTGCATAAGTACCGATACCCTTATAGAAAGCAGGCACCTTGCCAGTCAACTTCTTGAAGAAGCCAGAAGCCATATCATCCATAGACTGCTCATAGAATGGCTGCAATACCATGGTTCCAGACTTATGCTTCTCGTAAGCAGCCACATCTTCCTTGCTCATACGGTTGTTGACATAGCCATCCCAGAATGCCTGGTCATTACCAGCCTTGTACTCCTTGATGAGCTGCATGGTCTTCAAGCCACGGTTACCCAACTTGCCAAACTCAGTCAACCAAGGACGGAGTTCCTTCATCAGCAAGGCATTCTTGCAGTTTGCCTCCATCTGAGCAGGTGCATTCTTCACCTTTTCAAATTCCTTCTGCAAAGCACAGAACTCAGCATCTGTAAAGTTGTCGATGCGGAAGCTCTTGGTTTCCCATGATTCGATACGGCGATAACCGGTTTCTGTATCGCATGAGTGCATGGCGAAGGTACGATAAGCATCGTGTGCCTCTGGAGTCAGATCTACCAGACCACGCTCCCAGTTGTCGAGAGGATTATAGTTGGCGATATTCCATGCATAGTCAGCTACACCGTAGAGAGCCAGCTTGGAAGCCTCACCATGCTCCATTGGGTTGCTCACGAAACCACAGAGATCCTTGTTGGTCAGGTCGGTCTGCAAACCGTAGGTAGGACCCTGCATGATGATATGGCGGGCATAATCGGTTACAGGGAAGTTCCACCAGTAATAAGCAGGGCGCTTGATACGGGAGTTCACCCAATCGAGCGTCTCGCGGGTCAAGTCACTACATACCACATCACCTGTCCAGAATACATTGATAGATGGATCGAGAGTATTACCGAAGATAGCCAGAGAACCGGTTGGTTTTGGATTCGCCCAGAGACGGGTATAATCGGTAGGACACATCACGAGCGGTGTAACATCACCCTTAGCCTTCACAAACTCCTTAGCCAGGCGGTTCAAGAGTTCAGACTGCTTCACTGGGTTGGCACCCTCGCCGGAAATATCATCAAAGAAGATAGCGAAAGAACGTACACCGAGGTCGTACATCAAGTCGAGCTTGTGAACCAAGTTCTGATAGTCTTCCTCGTTCCACTTGATATCCTGTCCCGGATGGATAGCCCATACGAAATCTACACGGTTGCGACGGCAAGCCTGTACGAGTTCGCTGATGTTCTTAGCCTCTTTCTCAGGATAAGGCAAGCGCCAGTTAGGGCAGCTGTGATAAGGATCATCCTTTGGACCATAGAGATAGGTGTTCATCTTGTTCTTTCCATAATAATCGATGAGGGAAAGACGCACCTGATGAGACCAAGGCTCACCATAGAAGCCTTCTACCACACCACGGTTTGGAAGATCAGGGTAGTCGTTGCAAGTGGTATAAGGCATCTGGCCCTTTGCCATCTCGCTGTTTACAATCTGGCGCAAGGTCTGCAAGCCATAGAAAGCGCCACGCTCATCGTATCCCACAATCTGGATACCCTTGGCATCAGCCTTCAGGCTGTAAGCACCCGATACCGGCTTCACTCCTGCTTTAGCTGCAAGCTTCTCACCGAAATCGATGGTCAGGCGAATGCCCTTGGCGTTAGCGGTCAGGAACTTCACATCATCAGCAAACTTACCTTTCTTGTCAATCACCTTGACACCCTTCTGCAGGTCGAGTCGGTTAGCAGCATCCACATTCAGGAGATGTGGTGTAGGACTCACGATGAGTCCGTGATGATCCAGTTTCTTACCAGGAATCATGTGCACGTCCTGCTTTTCAGAACGCTGGCCGCTCAGGTCTTGTGCCTGAGTGCCCTGTGCAAATGCAGCCATCAGGAGGGCTGCCATCAACATTTTTCTAGTCATAATGAATAGTTGGTTTAGGATTTATTTTTATTAAATTTTATATATTTACTAAAGCTTTTGCCCTTACAGGGCGCTTTGCTGATTGCCATTATAACCCAGGGTGTTGCCCTGGGCTAGGAGCTTCTGCCCTTTCAGGGCGTGCTGCTTCTAGAGCTTTGAGTCTTCAGGGGGTGTGGGGCATTTCCCTAGAAGTGAAAGACGCTTTCTACATTCTTATTCGTCTGTTCTGCGAATTCCTCCTCACTCACTCCGTATGCTTTCGCCAGAGTCTTGAGCACTTCTATCACGAAAGCGCTTTCATTGCGCTTGCCACGATAAGGCACGGGAGCCATATAAGGACTGTCGGTCTCCAGGATGATGCGATTCATCGGAACAGCAGCCGGAAGGTCTTCTCTGAGATGACTGCTCTTGAAAGTAGAAACGCCGCCGATGCCCAGCACGAAGTTATCGAACGAGAGAAGCTCTTCAGCCTCCTTCTGATTGCCGGTGAAGCAGTGGAAGACGCCGCCAGGCAGGTCTTTCTGATATTGACGGAGCAAGTGCACCATCTCGTTCTGTGCCTTGCGGCAATGAATCATCAGGGGAAGACGGGTTTCTACCGACCATTTCACCTGTTCCTCGAATGCCTCCAACTGCTCCTGCTCAAACTCACGGCTCCAGTAATAATCGAGTCCGACTTCGCCAATGGCGATAAAATCGGAAATCCGAGGAGAATCGCCTGTAGGATTGGCATTGCCTATTATGCGATGTTCCTCCAATATCTTTCGGAGTTCAGCCAGCTGATCCTTCCAGTCTGCCTTTACCTCTTCAGGATGCAAACCGATCATCGGATAGGCGTAGCCCGGATATTCCCGACTCAATGCCAGGACAGCGTGCGTGGTCTTCACGTCGATGGCAGGCAAGAACACCTTGCCTACCCCCGCTTCTCTAGCTCGGGCGAAAGCCTCCGCCCTATCCTCGTCAAACTCTTCTGCATCGAGATGAGTATGCGTATCTATTACTTTGAACATTGAACTTTAAACTTGATGATTAGTACTGGCGCTTCATCATTTTCTGTGCATACTTCGCCAACTCCTCCTTGCGATCAGCAGGCACATTCACTGCATCAAGATACTTCTTGCTCTGCTCGAAGTAATAGGCAATCTTATCCTGTGCCATCTTGTCGATACCGATCTCATTATAGAGACGGGTAACAGCAGCCACCTTCTCATTGCGGTCGAATTCCTTGGCATCCACCCATTTCTGGAGTTCCGCACGCTGGGCATCGTTGGCATGGTTGAAGGCATTGATGAGCATGAAAGTCTTCTTGTTGGAAGTGATGTCACCACCAATAGCCTTACCAAACACCTTGGAATCACCATATACATCGAGGAAATCATCCTGCAGCTGGAAAGCCAAGCCGATCTGCTCGCCAAACTTATAGAGATTGTCAGCATCCTCAGCAGAAGCATCAGCCAGGATGGCACCAATCTTCAGGGCACAAGCCAGAAGCACACTGGTCTTGAGGCGAATCATCTCTATATACTCCTCTTCCTTCACATCATTGCGGTTCTCAAACTCCATATCATACTGCTGTCCCTCTCCAATCTCAAGGGCTGTAGTAGTAAAGAGCTTCATCACCTTGGCAAGATGCTGATTGTCGCACTGTGCCATTCTCTCGTAAGCCAACACCAACATACTGTCACCAGAGAGGATAGCAGTATTGGCATCCCACTTCTTGTGCACGGTCTCATGACCACGACGGAGGTCAGCATTATCCATCAGGTCGTCGTGCAAGAGAGTATAGTTGTGATAAGTCTCAAGAGCTATCGCATTCATCAGAATCTTCTCAGGATCATTCTTGAAGAGATTGTATCCCAAGAGCATTAAAACAGGGCGAATACGCTTTCCACCTAAAGAGAGTACGTACTTCACCGGTTCGTAAAGCGACAATGGTTTACGATTGTATGGGAGATTTGCCAGGAAATCATTCACCATTACCAATAATTCTTCTGATGTCTTCATATCTATCATATTTCTAATTTATAATATCTGATTTATAATCTGTCTTGAAATTGAGTATTCAGTTATTTTATCTTTTATAACTGGAATACCACCGGAATAGCAATCATGGTACGGCACACCTTGTTCTTGTCCATACCCGGTTTCCATTTGGGCATCATCTTCATCACGCGGAGCGCTTCAGCATCAAGGGCAGCATCCACCGAGGTACTTACCTTGGTATTGGCGATGCTTCCATCCTTGTTCACGATGAAGGTTACCACCACCGTACCCTGTACCTTGTTGTTCTGCGCCACCTGCGGATACTTCAGGTTCTTGGTGAGCCATTGCATAAATGCCGACCAGCCTCCCGGAAACTCCGGAATCTTCTGCACCACGGTAAACTTGATAGGAGCCTCAGCCTGTGTATCTGCCGGATCCACCGCCGTCTCAGGAGCCGCCTCCTTCACGTCAGCCCCTTCTACTACACCCGATCCATCACCGATTACCAGCGAGCTGGTAGTAGTGCTGATCTTTTCCGGTGTCTTCTTGACCATTTGCTGCTCGGTAGGTTTCACCTCCTGGGTGATTGCCTGCGAGGCAGGTGCCTTCGCCATAGCCTCCGCACTCACCATATCTTTCTGATCGGGCGGAGTTGACATTTCCATATCTTGCGAAAGATCTTCAAAGTTCTCTGCCCAGTCGTCATCTCCCTGCGGATTTCTGGAATACTGCAATCCTACAAAAAGAAGCGTAAAGGCAATAAGGAGTCCCAGCAGGAAAAAGGTTACCCGCTTGTCCTCCAACTGTGCACGATCTGATTTCTTTATTTCCACAATATCTATTATCTACTATTTGCAGACTTGTTCACCCGTTTTTGGGGTCCAAACTGCAATATTTTACATTCTCTTTCGTTATTTTCTACGAAAACATTGCAAATTTACGTCTTATTTCTCAAAAAAGCCGTATCTTTGCCAAAGAATTAGATATTTTAAATGAAAAAAGTTGTTTTTTCCATTATATTGACGCTTTTCGCGACAAAAATGGGGGCTCAAGAGAGTCAGACGGGGTATAACTTCCTCCGATTCCCCGTCAGTGCCCATGCTGCTGCCTTGGGAGGCGATAACATCACCTTGATAGAAGATGATGCGGCACTTGCTTTCCATAACCCAGCCCTGCTGGTGTCGGTGAACGACCGTACCCTCAACTTCAACTACATGAACTATATGAAGGGGGTGAATATGGCATCAGCTTCATTCAACCGCATCACCGGAGAGAAGGCTTCGTGGGCGGTATCGGCGCAGTATGTGGATTATGGCAAGATGAAGCAGACCGATGAGAACAACATCCAGATGGGTGAATTCTCGGCTAAGGATATCTGTCTGGCGGGTACTTTCTCCTACCTGCTCAGCGAACGCCTCGTGGGTGGTATCACCGCCAAATTCATCACCTCGTATATCGGTGACTACAACTCCATCGCCATGGGAGTGGATCTGGGACTCAACTACTACGATTCGGAAGAAGAGTGGTCGGTTTCAGCAGTAGCCAGAAACCTGGGTGGACAGCTTAAGGCTTATGATGAAGAATACGAGAAGATGCCGATAGACCTACAGGTGGGTGTCAGCAAGCACTTCATCAATACTCCCTTCCGCATTTCAGCCACCTTGGTGAACCTGAACCATTGGGATAAGGGAATCAGAAACCATGCGGTATTAGGTGCCGATCTGCTGTTGGGCGAAAGCCTCTGGGTGGGAGCCGGCTATAACTTCCGACGCCACGATGAGATGAAAATCGTAAACGGAGAAGATGAGACCAGCAGTCATGGAGCCGGATGGTCGTTGGGTGGCGGTATCAATCTGGAGCGCTTCCATCTCAACATCGCCTACGGCAAATACCATGTCAGCAGCAACAGTCTGCTGCTGAATATCGACTACAGATTATAGAATACTGATTATAGAATACAGATTTATAGAACAGATAAACTTTTCAGATTTAAAGATATGAAGAAGATTACAATAGCAATTGACGGTTACTCTTCTTGTGGAAAGAGTACCATGGCAAAGGATCTTGCCAAGGAAATCGGATATGTGTATGTAGATACAGGTGCCATGTATCGATCAGTTACGCTCTATGCCCTGCGCCACCAGCTCTTCGATGAGGATGGCAAGGTAAAGGTAGCAGAGTTAGAGGCTGAGATGTCCAACATCCACATCTCTTTCAAGTTCAATGCCGAAACAGGTCGCCCAGACTGCTATCTCAACGGTGAGTTGGTAGAAAAGGAGATCCGCTCGCTGGAGGTTTCCAATCACGTAAGTCCTGTGGCAGCCATCCCATTCGTAAGAGAGGCATTGGTAGCCCAGCAGCAGAAGATGGGCGAAGACAAGGGCATCGTAATGGATGGCCGTGACATCGGTACCACCGTTTTCCCTAACGCAGAACTGAAGATCTTCGTTACGGCAAGCTCTCAGGTAAGAGCACAGCGCCGTTTCGATGAGCTCAAGGAGAAAGGAATGCCTGCCGACTTCGAGGCTATTCTGAAGAACGTAGAAGAGCGTGACTATATTGACACCCATCGTGAGACCTCTCCTTTGCGCAAGGCTGATGATGCCATCACACTCGACAACAGTGAGATGACAATTCCGGAACAGAAGGAATGGTTGATGAAACAGTATCAAAAAGCCACAGAAAAGTAACAAAAAGCTACTTTGTCGTAGAATATCCAAAGACGATTGCAAAAATATATTAAAATTTCAGTTTAATATAAAAAAACTGCCATTTTAAAGAATTGGCTTTGCAAAAAAACGTTGTTTTATTTATCTTTGCAGACATAATGACAAGGTAGTAATGATATAGATTATAAATTTTGAGTTAATTACTGTTTTTTGAAGGTGATAAGTCCTCGTGAGAAGATTTATCACCTGTTTTTTTTGATGAGATGAATCATCAGATTACCTGTTTTATGTTTATGATAAGGTATCCTTGATGATTTTCTCCTTGCATTCTTCCATCAGCCATTTAGGAGTACTGGTAGCACCGCAGATGCCAACGGTATTCACGCCCTTCAACCAATCCATATTGATTTCCTCGGCACTCTCTATCTGATAGCTGTTAGGATTCACACTCTTGCACTCCTTGAAGAGCACCTTTCCATTGCTGCTCTTTCTGCCACTGACAAAGAGGATGACATCATGCTTGCTGGCAAAGGATGCGATGTTTGGCATTCTGTTAGCCACCTGGCGGCAGATGGTATCAAAGCTCTTGAAGGTTGCGCCCTCTACGATATGCTCCTGGCAATACTCGATGATGCGATGGAACTCATCCAGACTCTTGGTGGTCTGGGAATAGAGATAGATATCACGGTTGAAATCCAACTTACCTACTTCCTTCAGATGCTCTACATCCTCCAACTTCTCTACCACGAGGGCATGACTCTCGGTCTGTCCTACCAGTCCCAGCACCTCGGCATGTCCCTTCTTTCCGAAGATGACAATCTGCGCCTCCGGATTGCTCACATACTGCTTCTTGATGCGGCGCTGCAACTGGAGAACTACCGGACAGGTAGCATCAATAATCTCAATATTGTTCTTCTCTGCCAGCGCATAAGTCTCAGGCGGTTCACCATGGGCACGAAGCAGCACCTTCACACCGTGAAGCTCCTTCATCTCCTCATGGTCGATGGTAATCAGTCCCGCCTCATGCAGGCGCTCCACCTCCATACCATTATGCACGATATCACCCAGGCAGTAGAGTGTACTGCCCTTTTCCAACTCTTCTTCAGCTTTCTTGATGGCAGTGGTTACGCCGAAGCAGAAGCCACTACCATGATCTATTTCTATCTGCATTACTTTACATTTATTCTAATTACAACTTTGGCATTCTCCGGATCATTGGTAATCATGAGAATACGAGGATGCTTGGCGCGCGACTTCTTCAGATCGGCAGCCACGGCTGTCACCTTCATCTTCACGGTCTCTCCCGGCTGAATCTTACTCTTCTTCAGCTGTACCTGCAAGCCCATGGTAAACATCTGCATGCTTCGGATATCCAAAACCGACTTACCCTGGTTGGTAACCAGGATTTCTCCCTTCCGCTTCTTCTTGCCGTTGAAGCTTCCCAGATTCAGATCGGTAGTAGAGAGTTCCACCTTCGGAGCCTGTTCCTTCTGCTCGGCAGTCAACTTGTCGAAACTTGGCAGGAGAACGGCAGAAACCACGATTTCCTTCTCTGGAGCAATCTTGTCGCCAGGACGCTCACCCAGATAAACAGAAGTCTGATTCAAGCCGAAATCACGCAGCTTCTTCGAATCCAGCACGAAGGTAATCTCTGCAGAACGGTGAGGAGCCACCCTGGATGGCGAAACCGTCGCCTGGAGATAGTTAGGAAGATGCATGACCACAGGCTCCATCATCTCCTCTGTAGGATTGAAGATATGGATGCGCTGTACCGGACGGTCGCCACGGTTTACGTCATCAAACTCCACCTCCTGGGCATCCGACTTGAGTTCGCCAAGCAGTTCATTATATGGGCCTGCGAAATCTACCACATTGCTCACTACCCTACCACGCATAGAGAGGATAAAAGGTTCCTCCGATGCATTGCTATAGAGGCATATCTGCTTGTGGAAGGTACCCATCTGCTTCGCATCATACACCGCCTTGACCAAGAAGCTGTCGCCAGGAGCCACACTGTTCTTCGGATACACAACCTCTGTACATCCGCAACTCTTATACACCTGATGGATGATCAGCGGTTTGCTGCCCGCATTCTTCATCAGGAACTCAGCGGTCACCGGCTTGCGGAATACTACCTGTCCACAATCCACAATCTCGCTCTGAGTACTTATTTTCTGTGCCGACGCAGACACCGCCAACAGCGATGAAAGCATCAATATATTCATCCGTTTCATACTATTCTATTCGTAATTATCAATCCTTATATTAATTATTAACTGTCATCTTATATGCCTCCGTACGACCACCAAACTCCGGACTGTAGGTACACTCTGCCGTGCAGGAGCCCGACTGGTAGTCGCCCTTACGGTCAACATAATATTCCATTTCTACGAAATGCTTACCTTTAGATAAACGATCAAAATAGAAATTTGTTGTATTATCCTTAGGAGAAACATAACATTCCATACCCCACTGGTAACCGCTCAGCTGATTGACAGGCTCCAGACAGGCTGCACGCTTGTCCACAATCTTCACGAAATCGTAGTCACGGTCGGCAGTGATGATAAGTGTTACCTTCACCTTCTCTCCCACCTTCGCCTGAGCCTTGCCCCTGCCCTGCGATTCAGCAGGAACGATGACACGGCGCACCTTGATGCCCGATTCGGCAGAGGCTATTTCGCTAAGCGGCTGCTTGAACTCTGCATACACGGCACCCCAACTGGTATAATCGCTTTTCTTGTTGATGCTCAGGGTAGATGCCTTACCCGCCTTTTCGGTCTTGACATAACCCAGCGTAGTAGAATCCTGCGGCATTGGCAACAGCTTGCCATCCAGTTTCAGCACGGCATTCTCAGCCTTTCTGTTCCAGTTGCTCTCATTACCCTTCATAAAGGCATAGACGGCATCCACGGTGTTCACTGGCGTATCCCAAACCTGGGTACGCTTCGACATCAGGAGCCAGCGCTGCATCTCCTCGATGGTCTGCTGTTTGCTAATAGCAGACGATGCTGATGAAATAGCAGCTATAGACTGAGCATCCAAAGCCTGCAGAGCCTCGATGGCAGCCACCTCCGTTGGAATCTTATAGTTTCTCCAACTATAGTACGCCTTGCGAGTATCATAATATCTGCCCATATCCTCACGATAGACGGAATATTCCTCCATGCTCTTCAAGTAGTCGGCAGCCGTCTTGTAATCGTAGTTTAGGGCGAGTATCACAGCAGCCTTCGCCTTGCCATAGATGGTCAACGAACCCGTCATCTTCTTCAGTTTTCCGAGGAGATAATCCATGTCATTCAAAGCAGGAGCTTTGAGTTTCACACAAGTCCCATCCATTGCGACAATATAGAGATAATGCAAAGCCATCTCGCTTGGCGTAGCCTGGTAAGCCTTGCCATTCCGAGCGGCTTTCTGCGCAGCCTTTGCCTCATCCTCCTTCATCGCCTTCACCTCACGAGCCGTTTGCTGACGCAGATAGTCGATTGCTCCCGAAAGCATACTTGCGGTAAAGGATTGTCTGCCCACGATGGCATTGAGACGAACCATCATCTCTGCCACAGCCGTGGTCATATATCTGCTACCGCTCATGCCCTTCCACCAAGAGAAGGAACCATCCTTGTTTTGGAGTTTCTTCAGGAGAGCGACATACTTGTTCACCTTCTTTTGCAAGGTATCAGAAGCCGATGCCAAGCCCGAAGCATCGTCGATGTCCTTGGCATTCACGTTCAAGGTCTTCTGGATATGGCGGCTGAGGGTGTTGGCATAGATGGCAGCCATCAAGGAGAGTGCATCCTCCTCGGTAGGATTGCTGATGGCAGGCAGCGCCTTGACCATCAGCCAACTTGGATTGTTGGTATATTCCACGGTCACCTTTGCATCCTCTGCGCCCTTCGCCTGCTTGCCCTCCTTGTTCAGGAAGAGTTTGCTCAGGTCGAAGTTCTGCTCACCCTTCTGATGCAGGGTGATAGGCAGGGTGTTCACCACGAGTTCACGGTTGCTCAAAACCGGCAGATAATGCTGTTCACCATCGCTGTAGCCATTACCGGCCGCCACCACCTTATTAATATATACGCCTTCTTTCAGTCCCTGGACATCAAAGGAGATGGTAGCAGAGCCCTCGGCATCGATGCTGTAGTTCTGCGTCTTCTGCCAAACCACCTTGTTGGTCTCTGGGTCGAGAATCTGCATACGGGTGTTGCCGCTCACCTTCTTGTCGGAAGTATTGAAGAGTTTCACCACGATGGTGCTCTTATCGCCCTCACGCAGGAAGCGAGGCATGTTAGGCTGCACCATCACGGTTTTCTGAGCCACAGCCTCATCCACCAGCAAACCGTTGCGCATCTCCTTGTCATGAGCCAATCCCATGAACTTCCAGGTAGTCACGCTCTCTGGCAGGGTAAATCTGATGGCTACGTTGCCATTGTTGTCGCTCTCCAAGGCAGGATAGAAGAAGGCGGTCTCATTCATATTCTCACGCACCTGTACCTTGTCGAGGAATTGTCCTGCATCTGAACCTGAACCACCGGCAAACTGCGGCATCTCCTCTACTACATCAAAAACCTTGTTGGCAGATGGAGCAGCCGCTGCAACACGGTTCATATTACTCCCACGAGTTTTCATGACTCTCCCTTCTTCCAGAACCAGCTCGTCTTTCTTTATACGAACAGCCTCAACGGTTCCGCCAGAAGAACGTTCCAACTTGCTCAGTTCCACCGCTTGCATATAAGCATAATAGCTAAAGAATTTGCCATCAAACTTATCCACATCCAATTGCTTCTCGTCATAATACTTGGTAGGATAAACGCCATTCAAGTAAAATGAACGGAAAGTGAGGTTGTGCTTCCAGTAGCAGTTTGGCAAACTCTGATAGAAGCCCAGGGAGAAATTCCAGGAATGCGGGGCTATCTGGTCGAGCGACTTGTCATAGAGTACGCTCATCAGCTGCGCCTTGGCTGGCTTGCCGTCAGGGGTGGTAATCTTCAATGTCCACTCCTCCTTCTGTCCAGGGGTCAGACGGTTGCGGAAGGTCTTCCAGGCGATGTTCAGTTTCTTCTCAGGCAAAGGACGGGCGATGCTCATCATTCGGGTATAGCACTTGCCTTGCTTCACGAAACTATAGTTCAGTACGATGCCCGACGCATATTCCTCCTTGTAGGTGAAAGGCAGAGTCACGATACTGTCGCCCAACTCCCAGGCGCCCTTCTCCAGCAGTTTGTTGCCGGCGATGATGGAATATACGATGTGCGCTCCGTTCTCCGAAGAGCCCACCTGGATATAGACCGGCTTGCCATCACGAGGGAAGGTCTTCGCCGTCTGATAATACCATTCGGTAGTTGGCTCCACCGGATGGGTATCCTTCATGCTGAAGAGCGTGAACTTCTGCAGCAGGGTATCCTGTCCGCAGATTGCCTCCAACTGATGAACGCCAGATTTCCAAACGAGGGAAGAAGAGGCAGAGGAAGAAGCATATTCCTTGATAGAAACCGGTGCATTCGCCTCGGCATCCTTCCATTCGCCCTTATCAATTCGATATTTTAACCTACTCGAAATCGGCATACCACTGGCATTGCGGTAAGCGAAGGTCACCGTCTTCAGACTGTCTGTTTCGATACGCTTAGGAAGATTCACCGTGAGGATGGTTGGCTTGGTGCCCAGAGGCAGACTCATCACGCCCTCGTGGCTCTCACCGCTGATGTCGGTAACGATGGCTGAGACCTCGAAGTTGAAGAAACGGGCGATGCGCATGAAATCGCTCATATCAGCCTCGTCTTTTCCTGACAAGGAAGCCTCCAGCGGAATCTCTACGTCGAAGGTTCCGTCCTCACGAGTCACGCAACTGTCAGTCTTCACCAACTGTCCGGCAGAGCCTGCGCCCCACCACCAGAGCTGGTTTCTGCGGGTCACCTGATACTCCACTTTGGCGCCCTGCACTGGTACACCGGCGTAGGTCTTTGCCGAAGCCTTCACCACTACGGTGTCGCCCCAGTTATATTTCTCGTTCACCTTCGGGAAGGTAATCTCGAAGGTTGGACGCTTGTACTCCTCCACACGGAAGGAACTGTTAGCTCGGTTATTCACGGATACATGATACATGCCTGTCTGTCCACCTTGAGGCAATTCGAAATCCACAGATGCCGTACCATATTCGTCGGTCGTAGCCTTCTGCTCAGCCACCTGCTTCCAGTTGGCATCCCTCAGGATAAACTTCAGTTCCATGCTCTTTCCCGGCACACTGGCATCCAGGCCTTTCTTCACGATATAGGAAACGGCAGAGGCATGCACCTTCTGGCCCGGGCGATAGATGGCACGGTCGGTAAACAACTGATATTTCACCTCATCATCCTTCTTCTCGTAATAGCGGGCACGTGAGAGGAAGATATCCTTGGCAGGCGCAAACTTATCTGTAGATGTGTAGATCAATACCTTTCCATCCACATTCTTGAAATAAGCCTCGCCCTGGTCATCTGTCGTCATTCGGGCATGAATGACTCTCTTGAACTTGCCCGTCTTGTCGTCATAGTTTCTGTCATAGAGCACAATCTTCGCACCTGGAACAGGCTGACCGTCGGTAGCATTCACCACCACATAGCGATGCCTGTCATCAGGCAACTGCTGAATCATCACCGCCAGATTGCTGACATAGAAGAGTTCTCGCTGCGGAGCAATGCCTGTATTATCCGAAGTCACCTCCATCAGATAGGCGCCTAATGGCAGATTGCCACCGATTTCGATGGAATCCTTCACCTCTTCGTAATCCGGACGACCATAGTAGTTGCGGCTGAAATCCTTCTGATGCAGCTTCGTAGTCTTCTTCAGCAGCATCTTATAGGTAGCCTCATTCTGGGCATCATATTCATTATCCGCCGTGATATTGAGACGGGAAAGCCGAATGTTCAGATTCTGGAGATTGCGCACATTCAGATGCACCCACTTTTTTTCCGAAGGGCGAAGCACCAATGGCATATCCTGCACCTGGAACATAGGTTCGGTGAGGCGCTTCTGTGCATTTCTCAGCACATTCATTCTCGACCATCCACCCCATCTATTCAGTGCATAGTTGATATAGTTGAGCTTATCCAGCGGTTTGGCATCGGTGGCACCTTCCATGAAGCGGAAGTGCTCCACGGCAAGTTCGCCTGCCTCCGGAATATCCTGATAGACGTGGATGAGCGAGTCGATGGTATTCAGATACTTCGACTTTCTGACCTCTCTGACGTCGTCCTGACGGTATTTCTCGATGAGCTTATAGGCACAGAGACAGGTTGCACCCCGATTTCCCACCTTATTATAATAGGTGTACATCAGATGATACGCCTCCTTGCTGTCAGCCTCGAAACCGATGAGATGCAGCAGATCATTGTTGAACGAACTGCCATCTACACCCTTCAGCGTCAGCGGCACATACCCGGAAGAAGCATTCCTGGCAAGAAGTTCAGGCTGCTCCAGGGCTTTCTTGAAGAACTCCTCGCTCTTCTTCCCATTCACCTCCCTATATACCTTGCCGAGCACGGCATATCTCACAGCCTTCAGCACGGGGTCTTTCGCTTTCAGTGCTTCCGTTTCCATCCGCTTCACATTGGGCGTCAGCGAGTCGGGCGAAATCTCTCTCCAGAGTATCGCCTGCCTTATCTCAGCCGCCAGCAGCTGGCCGTAGTCTTTCGCCGCCGTAGCCTTGGAGATGATTTTCTTCATCACCCCAATCTCGCTCTTGGGCTGATCCTTCTGAGCGATGATATCAGCTTGCTTCCACAAGTTGTCGTAGGTTTGAGCCGTTGCTTGCAGCATGGCAAACACGGTTATGAGGAGTGTTATAATGTTTCTTTTCATAAGCCAATTGTATGTTATGTTAATCGCAAATTGTTAAACATCTAACTTTTCAATGCAAAAATACAAAAAATATCTGTTTTCTAACCTAGAAACTGAAACTTTTTAGTATCTTTGCACCAAATTCATGCAAAATTCTAAAAATAAACATTAAAAAAACAATGGCAGAGAAAAAGTATGGTCATTTTGATGACGCCAATCGCGAGTACGTGATTACTGACCCAAAGACCCCATGGCCTTGGATCAACTATTTGGGTAACGAGGATTTCTTCTCGCTTATCTCCAACACAGCAGGTGGGTATTCTTTCTATAAGGATGCCAAGTTCCGTCGTCTCACCCGCTATCGCTACAACGGGGTACCTATGGACAACGGTGGTCGCTACTTCTACATCAAGGATGGCGATACCGTCTGGAATCCAGGCTGGAAACCATGCAAGACGCCACTCGACAGCTATGAGTGCCGCCACGGCATGAACTATACCCGCATCACGGGCAGCAAGAACGGCGTAGAGGCAAGCGTTCTCTTCTTCGTTCCACTCCATACCTGGGCAGAGGTTCAGAAGATGACGATCAAGAACCTATCGCAGGAAGCAAAGACCCTCAAGGTGTTCTCCTTTGCGGAATGGTGCCTCTGGAATGCCGCTACCGATATGGAGAACTTCCAGCGCAACTTCTCTACAGGCGAAGTGGAGGTAGAAGGATCTACCCTCTATCATAAGACGGAGTACCGTGAGCGCCGCAACCATTATGCCTTCTACACCGTGAATACCGAGATTCAGGGCTACGATACCGACCGTGAGAGCTTCATCGGACTCTACAACGAGTTTGCCGAGCCGGAAGCCGTGATGGAAGGCAAGCCACACAACAGTTTTGCCCACGGATGGAGCCCTATCGCATCGCACTACATCGAGGTAACCCTGCAGCCAGGCGAGAGCCGCGACCTCATCTTCCTGCTGGGCTATGTGGAGAACGAGCAGGACAAGAAGTTCAGCGCCAAGAAGGTGATCAACAAGGAGAAGGCTCATGAGCTTATCGCCAAGTTTGATACCACCGAAAAGGTGGATGCTGCCTTTGCTGAACTCAACCAGTACTGGGATAACCTGCTGAACATCTTCACCGTGAAGAGCGGCAACGACAAGTTAGACCGCATGGTGAACATCTGGAACCAGTATCAGTGCATGATTACCTTCTGCATGTCGCGTTCGGCAAGCTTCTTCGAGAGCGGCATCGGCAGAGGCATGGGCTTCCGTGATTCCAACCAGGACCTCGTAGGTTTCGTTCATCAGATACCTACCCGTGCCCGCCAGCGCATCATCGACATCGCCAGCACCCAGTTCCCAGACGGCGGCTGCTATCACCAGTACCAGCCGCTCACCAAACGCGGAAACAACGACATCGGTGGCGGTTTCAACGACGACCCATGCTGGCTCATCTTCGGCACCGTGGCCTATATCAAGGAAACGGGCGACTTCTCCATCCTCTCAGAGCAGGTGCCTTTCGACAACCAGCCAGGCAGCGAGGTGAGTCTCTTTGAACATCTGAAGATTTCGATGAACCATGTAATCAACAACCTGGGTCCGCATAAGCTTCCACTCATCGGCAGAGCCGACTGGAACGACTGTCTGAACCTGAACTGCTTCTCCTGGGACCCTAACGAGAGTTTCCAGACCACCGAAAACAAGGGCGAAGGCAGCAAGGCTGAGAGCTTGATGATTGCCGGACTCTTCGTTGTAACCGGAAAGGACTACGTGGCGCTGTGCAAGCAGCTTGCCAAGGAAGCCGCGAACAGCCATGAAGGCACTATCGCCGGACTTGCCGAGGAAGATTATCTCGTAGAAGCCGAGCGCATGCAGCAGGCGGTGGATGCAATGAACGAAGCCGTGAAGCAGCATGGCTGGGACGGCGAATGGTTCCTCCGCGCTTACGATTTCTTCGGCAACAAGATTGGTAGTGATGAGAACGAGGAAGGCAAAATCTTTATCGAGAGCCAGGGCTGGTGTACGATGGCTGGCATCGGACTGGAAGAAGGTCTCTGCGCCAAGGCATTGGATAGCGCCAAGGAGCGCCTGGAATGCGAGCACGGAATGGTGCTGAACAACCCAGCCTACACCACCTATCATGTAGAGATGGGCGAGATTTCATCCTATCCTGAAGGCTACAAGGAGAATGCCGGCATCTTCTGCCACAACAACCCTTGGGTCATCATCGGCGAAACCGTTGCCGGACGTGGCAATGATGCCTGGAACCATTATACCAAGATTCTGCCAAGCTATGTAGAAGAGAAGTATCAGACTCTGCACAAGGTAGAGCCATACGTAAACTGCCAGATGGTAGCCGGTAAGGATGCCGCCAAGCCAGGCGAGGGCAAGAACTCATGGTTAACCGGTACAGCTGCCTGGATGTGGTACACCGTGTCGGAGTTCATCCTCGGCATCAAACCGGATTACGAGGGCCTGAACATCGACCCATGTCTGCCAAGCACCGCCCATGAGTACGAGGTAACCCGCAAGTTCCGTGGTGGCGAATACCACATCGTGGTAAAGAACCCAGAAGGAAAGGAGAAAGGCGTGAAGCAGATTACGGTGGATGGCAAAGCCATCGCAGGCACCATCGTTCCTTGCCTGGAAGGCAAGCACGAAGTGGTGGTTGAAATGTAAGATTAGTGATTAGTGAGTCATTATCAGTGATGAAAAAAGAACTCCCATGACAAGCTTCAGCAGCGAGTCATGGGAGTTTCTGTTTTTATAATCTAAAATCTAACCTAATTTCAATACAGATATACTTGGTCTAAGACCATACCATCATCCAGAGCCTTGATGCTGAGGAGATGTTTCTTCAGTTTGGCGATAGGCAGCTGGATGCGCACACGAGCCTGGCATTGCAGGGTGTTCACCTTCCACTGCTCGCTTCTTCCCTTAGTCTGATACTCCTTGACGACAGGATTTCCACCATCCAGCGAAAGGGCGAACCGTAACTTGTTATCCACAGGATGAGTCGGAACCCAACGAACTTCGATGGTCACCGAATCACCCTTCACCTTCTTACCTTCGAAACCAAAACCTATTTCCTGATTTCTGACTATGCCAGCCGCCTTGCCTTCGTAGCCCAATCCGTACCATGCGGCAGGATGGCCCACGGTGGCATCTGTGGCGTTCCATTTCGCAATATATTCAGGCATTTTCACCATCGGCTGGGTAGCCTCCGTATGCGGCACGCGGCGGAACACCGGCTGCTTGCGAGGCTCGAAATCCATGATTCTGTTCCACTTGCCGCGGTTGTAATACCCCTGGTTGTAGATCCTGGTCAAGTTCACGATGCTGTCGTATGCCGCATCGCTCTTGGCCCAATATCCTGCGCCCCCGTCCTTGGATGTTTCCTTTCCGTGGCGGGCCAGTTGCCCATAGAGCAACTTATTGTTCATCTGGGCAGCTGCCTGCACGGGATATTTGAATAGTTGATAGAACTCATCCTTTCGCTCCTTAGGCAGATTGCCTTTGGCTATCGCCTTGTTGAGCATCTTTTCAATTCTCTCAGATTCATCTGCCAGCTTCTTGTAATCAGCCAGGCGATTGTTGATGTACTGCTCGCTCCAAGGCAGGTCGCTGATAATGCTGTATTTCTTGTCTCTTTCCTCGCATCTCGTGTTGCCCAGGAACTCCGGCTTGCGGATGTATGCCAGACGATAGCTCTCCTGCATCACAGGCAGCATCTTCTCTGCCAACTGCTTGCCGAACTCGCGGGTCCAGAAGTTCATCTCGTGCTGAGCCAGCCAATCATTAATAGGCTGCAAATCCTTATCGGCACTGTCGCCCGGATAGATGATGTTCATGTTCCACGCCATATCCAGGAAGAGTTCTATCTGATACTCAGCAGGCTTGATGTCGCCCACGTTCAGAATCCAGAACTTCTGGATGCCCTTGTGCCAAGCCATCGACATCTGCTGATACATGAGCGATGGCGAGAAGGTGCCGAGCCAGAGGTAATCGTGCGGACGGCCCCAATAGCTCACGTGGTAGTAGATGCCGTTGCCACCCTTGCGGGCACGCTCTGCGGCAGTCGGGAAGTGGCGCACCATGCCATAATTGTCGTCACACCATACCAGGCACACGTCCTCCGGCACCTGCAAGCCTGCATGATACACGTCGAGCACCTCCTTGTAAGGCACAAACAGCTGAGGCACCTGCGTCACATCCTTATCCACATATTTTCCCAATAACTCTCTCTGCGCCTTCAAGACGCTATCTAATACTGTTTTTTGCTCTTTTACGGTCTTGGCTCCCTGCATCGCTCCGTCGTGTACGCCTCGCATACCGATGGTGTAGAGGATAGGCTGACCAGCCACCTCCTTCACTCTGTCTTCCCAGAACTGGAGCACGTTTTCCTTGTTATGCACAAAGTCATACTGTCCCTTGCCTCTTGCCGGCCATTCGCCAGCCGTGCTCGAAGCCATCGGCTCGCAATGGGAACCGCCGATGTAAATGCCATACTGCTGAGCCACCTCTCTGTTGCCCTGAGTCAGGAAGAAAGGCTTGGTGCATTCGTGCATCGCTGGCCAATAGGTGTTGGCACGAAGACGGAGCAGCAGTTCGAAGATGCGAGCGTTGGTCTTCGGACCGATATGCCCCTTGATATCCGATGGCTCGTAGGTCTTGCCCGACCAGGGCATTAGTCCCCAATCCTCATCGTTGATGAAGATGCCTCGGAACTCCACCGATGGTGCCTGCTCGTTGCGATAGCCATCCTTCAGATTGAAACCGTCGAGATGCTTCGGCTTGGCATCCGCCCACCATTTCCAAGGCGATACGCCCAGCAATCTGGAAACTTCCAGGATGCCGTAGGCGAGTCCGTGGTCGTCGCTACCTTTTATATATAGGTTGCCATTCTCTGCTTTTACCTGAAACGCCTCCTTCTTGTAGGCGAAGGCTGCAGCATCCTTAGAAAGAATGATGATGTTTTTATCAGAACTTCCCTCAGAAGATTCATTCTTATCAGAAGTCTTGCTGAGAGAAGACATCTGCAGTTTCATCTCACTTCCCAGCACCTTCTGGATGTCGCCCTGCAACATTTTCAGTGCTGTCTTAGCCACAGGTGCCATCTGCGTGGTATCACCTTTTATAATCACTGGGCTTTCAGTCTTGAGGTCGAAGGCAAATGATGATAGGCTCATCCATGCAGCCAGACCTGCGAATAATATCTTTTTATATCTCATTTATATCCATCATTTAAAGGTTATTTGCATTTTCTTCTGCAAAGGTAATGCGAAATAACGAATTGGAGTACGTAAAAATCATCAAAAAGCAGTAAAATTCATCAATCATTGCATTTAAAGGTATGGCTTTTCGAGTTATTTTTTGTACTTTTGCAGCCGATAACGCATCTGGCGAATAAAGACAGAAGCAAAAACGGTTTTTAAAAAGAAAGATAAGAAATAACAAAGAAAAGATATAACAATGAAGAAGATATTATACTTTGTGGCAGCCTTGGCTGCCACATCCTTTATCACGACGATGGGCACAAGCTGCAAGTTTGCACCCGATCAGCACGACGGCGACACGGTAGCCGCCAGCGAGTTCTATCCGGAAGATACCGCTGCCATCCATGCCAAGAAGACGGCGAAGATGGCTGCAATGAAAGCCATCAAGGACAGCGTGGGCATCTACTACATAGGAAGCGGTTCTACCAAGGACATCATCCAGCTGATCTCCTACCCTTCCCGTCGCGACACAATGATATTCGGCAAGACCCGCCACGTGAAGGTGAAGGGTAATGCTGACATCAACCACGTGGTTAGAGTGGATTACTACCTGCTCAACGGCAAGGATTCACTGGTGAAGTATGTGGAGGAAGTGGAGCTCAAAACAAATCATTGAGCACCACTTCATTCTGGGCAATGCCTGAATACATATTCCGTTGAAGACCATAACTGCTGATAAACGTCAACTGTATCGACTTTCGGGTCTTCGTTTCCTCCATAAAACGGACGATTTTGTTTCTCAGAATCTTCTCGTAATCCTTATTGATGGCAAACTCACTTTCCGAAAACTTCATTTCGCAAAGATTGATGGTATTGTCACCACGCTCTATCACCATGTCTATCTGGGCTGCCCGCTCCGCCGATCCGGCATCACTCTTGCTTCGCCAGGAATACAACTGGGTGGCCACACCAGAAATTCCCAACCGCTGCTTCACCTGGTCGATATGATTCATCGCCAATATCTCGAAAGAAACTCCAGCCCAGGCATAAAAACGGGGCGTGCGCTGCAACTTGCTCCAATACAGAAGATTACGGAATGAACTATCGCGCAGGAAACGGAAATAGAACAAGGTGAAGAAATCTACCAACTGATAGAGAGACTTTCGGGTAGAACAGCCATAGTTTACATACTTTCTGATGAAACCGCAAGATTCCAGATTGTCGAGAATCGTGGTCAACGATTTGCCCGACTTCATCCCTGTGGCATCGGCTATTTCCGAGCGCATCATACCATAACCACGCTCGTTCAGGCATTCTACCACCTTGACGTATGCCTCAGAATCCTTAAACAGAGAGCGATAGAGAATCGTAAACTCATTGTACAACTGACCATTGGGATTGAACAGCAGACGGTCTATATTCTGAGCCAAACTTAACCGCTCGTCCAAAAGATTCAGGTAATACGGAATTCCTCCCAATATCATATAAAGTTCAGCCAGTTCATATCTGGACAACATCATCCCCTTGGTCTTCAGAAATGCTTCCGACTCCCCAAGAGAAAAAGGCTGCAGGAAAAGGCGATGGGTAAGACGACCATAAAGTCCGCCATGGTTATTGATAAGTTTATCCATCATCCAGGAAGTGGCAGAGCCACAGACTATCAGAACAATGTCACGACGTGCCGAAGCCCATCCATTCCAAAAATGCTCCAGTGCAGAGATAAAATTAGAGCCTGCAGTATCCATCCAAGGCAGTTCATCAAGAAAAATCACCTTACGTTCTATCCCGTTTAAAGAATCGAGATAAGTGATAAGCATTTCGAAAGCATCGAGCCAGTCGTGGGGAACAGAGGTTACATTTCTGTCGTAACGTCGAAGCGTATAAAAGAAGTTTTTCAACTGCTCCTGTGTGTTTCCGCCCGCCAATCCTGATGTCTGAAACACCATTTCCTGCTCAAAGTATTCGCGCACAAGAAACGTTTTCCCCACTCTGCGGCGTCCGCATACTGCCACAAATTCCGACTGCCTTGACTCGTATATACGTGCCAAGGTATCCTGTTCACTCTTTCTGCCGATAATATTATTCTTCATTTCTTATTCTCCTGCTTTAATTTCTAACTATCTGCAAAAATAGCAAGAAAAAAGCAATTATTGGCTAATTATTATATAACTTTTAGCCAATAATACATATTTTTAAGCATTATTGGCTAAAATGAGTGGTATATTTAGCCAATAACCAGAAAATCTGCAAAAAAAATAAAGGCTAGCATGCAAAAACGCACGCTAGCCTTTTTCGTATTTTATCTAACCTGAATTTCAAATCACTTAATAGCCTATAAACTAAGCCTATAAACTATCAACTAATCATAGAATCCCGGCTGCTTGTACTCTATGCCCAGCTCATCATCCACGGTAGCAATCACGCCCTGAATCTGCCCCATGGCAAACATGCGGCCCAAGAGGGTGTAACCGGCATTGTGGCCGTGGTTGCTCTCATCGAATACGCCTCCTGGCTCATCGGTGAAGGTCATGCCATGATCTACTCGCATAGGCAATCGGCGACCCGAATTGCACTTGCCTTCCTGCTCAGCCTTCTCGAAGATGCGGCAAAGCTCTATCAGATGACCACGACCACCCAAGTGAGAAGCCTCCGTGAAGTTGCCGTTAGGGAAGATGTAGCAAGAGCGCAGGTGAACGAAGTGGGTGCGGTCGGCAAACTGCTTCGCCATAGCCACACAGTCGTTGTGCTCCCCGGCAGAGAATGAACCTGCACAGAAAGTCAAACCGTTGTGCTTGTTTGGCACAGCATCCAACATCCACTGGATATCCTCGGCACGACCGATGATTCTTGGCAAGCCGAATACTGGATAAGGAGGATCGTCTGGGTGAACACACATGTTGATATCGTACTCATCGCAGATAGGCATGATGGCCTCCAGCCAATACTTCATGTTCTCCTGCAACTTCTTCTTGTCGATGCCATCGTAAAGCTTCAGCAGGTCGCGGAACTTCTGTACAGGAGCAGAATCGCCCTCGCTGAAGTTACCGGATACGAAGCCCTGGGTCTTGATGATGATGTTCTCTACCAAGGCATGATCCTGCTCTGGTGTAGAAGTCTTCTTGATTTCATCAGCCTCAGCCACCAGGTCTCTGCCCCACTTGTGCTCCTTAGAGAACTCAGCCCAATCCTCACGAGCGCCTTCACGCTGCAGGATATAGATATCAAAGTAGGCAAACTCGCCCCAGTTCATATAGAGGTTGTTGGCTCCGTTAGGATTCTCATGTGCCAAATCGGTACGAGCCCAGTCTAATACAGGCATGAAGTTGTAGCAGATGCACTTGATGCCTTCTTCGCCCAGGTTGCGGAGGCTCTCCTTGTAAACCTCAATCTGATGATCACGGTCAGGACCACCATATTTCAGGGTTTCAACAACAGGCAAAGACTCTACCACGCTCCATTTCATACCATAAGACTCGATGTACTCCTTGAGTTCATGAATCTTCTCGCGTGTCCAAACCTCGCCCAGAGGAACATCGTGCAATGCGGTAACAATGCCCTCAACACCAATCTGCTTCAACTGTGCAAGAGTGATCTTATCTTTCTTGCCAAACCAGCGCCATGTTCTTTCCATATATATTATATAATGTATAAGTTTAAAAATGAATTATCTTGCAGAAACATATTTATGCAATGTCTGTCTTACGGCACCCTTGCCGGCGAAGAGTTCCTTCACCATGCCTTCTATCTGCTCGCCGAAGCCAGCCTCGTAGAGATCGAGTCCGAACACATCCTTGCGAGAATAGAGATTCTTCAGGCAAGAATAGTCCTGATCTGCCTTGCCTACCTCCAGAGGAGCCACGATAGCCTGGAGTTCTGCCAGCAATGGGTCGGAAGATGGCTCGAATGGCTTCAGGTTAT
>ERZ1023674.23-NODE-23-length-43038-cov-54.355862_pt1 | contig 43038 bp, 18 predicted proteins | sample MGYA00380343_ERZ1023674 | MGnify/ENA primary metagenome ERZ1023674 (study PRJEB33179, sample SAMN07448985) | human gut metagenome | biome: Human-gut; feature: Human associated habitat; material: Faeces | host: Homo sapiens | place: India: Bhopal | collected...
TCTACTTCGTTTTCAAGGGAGGCGACATCCAGAAGCAGAACCTCTTCTTCCTGGATTGGTGGAAGTTTAGGGAGTAAGAAGAAACATTAAAAGAAGTGTTTTTTCATTGAAAGCCATAAGCTAAATGTAATTGTCCGCATATACACTTTTATTAAGAATTTAAAATAATATCAAATTATGAAGAAACAACTGATGATTGCTCTGTTGAGCATTGCGCCTGCCTTGGGTGTTGTGGCGCAAGATAAACTTTATAAGGATGAGTTCCCGCTGGGCGACATCACCCTTCTGGACGGACCATTGAAGTATGCCCGCGACTTGAATGTGCAGGTGCTTCTGAAATATGATTGCGACCGTATGCTTGCCCCTTATCGCAAGGAGGCTGGATTGCAACCTCGCAAACCTTCTTATCCCAACTGGGATGGATTGGATGGTCATGTGGGTGGACATTATCTTTCTGCTCTCGCCATCAATGCGGCTACAGGCAATGAGGAATGCCGCAAGCGCATGGAATATATGATATCTGAACTCCAGCTGGTGCTTGATGCCAACAATCAGCGTCATGAAGCCTGGTGCCATAACTATATCGGTGGTGTTCCGAATAGTGCCAAGATGTGGACGGCTTTCAGTAAAGGAGATTTCGGACCTTACTTCGGAACATGGGCACCTTTCTATAATATTCATAAGATGTATGCAGGTCTTCGTGATGCATGGCTCTATTGCGGCAATGAACAGGCAAAGAATCTGTTTCTGAAGTTCTGTGATTGGGCTGTGGACATTACGCGTGATTTGAATGACGGACAGATGGAGAAAATGTTAGGCAATGAGCATGGAGGCATGAACGAAGTGCTTGCGGATGCATACGCTATTACCGGAGAGCAGAAATATCTGGATTGTGCCCGCCGCTTCTCTCACAAGCAGTTGCTGGTGCCAATGGAAGAAGGCAAGGATTGTCTAGACAATATGCATGCCAATACGCAGATTCCAAAGGTTATCGGCTATCAGCGCATCGCTGAGTTAGCTCATGATGTGCAATATCACAATGCCAGCGAGTATTTCTGGGAAATTGTGACACGTCAGCGTTCGCTGGCTTTGGGAGGTAACAGCAGGCGTGAGCACTTCCCGACTAAGGAAAATTGCATCGACTATATCAACGACATCGATGGCCCGGAGTCTTGCAATACTTATAATATGCTGAAGCTTACCGAGGATCTGAACCGAGTGAAGCCTGATGCCATGTATGGCGACTTTTACGAGACTGCAATGTTCAACCATATCCTCTCTGCCCAGCATCCTCAACATGGCGGCTATGTCTATTTCACTTCTGCCCGTCCTCGTCATTACCGCAACTATTCTGCTCCTAATGAGGCGATGTGGTGCTGCGTGGGAACAGGTATGGAAGACCACGGAAAGTATGGACAGTTTGTCTGGACGCACGATAAGGGTGTGAAGGCGGAGGATGATGCGCTCTATGTGAATCTCTTCGTGGCTTCCGAGTTGAATTGGAAGGATAGAAAGATGGTGATTCGTCAGCAGACTGCCTTCCCGTATGCTGAGTCATCAGTCGTAGAAGTAGCCAAGGGTAAGGGAACTTTCATCCTGAAAGTCCGCAAGCCATCCTGGTGTGGTAACTTCACCGTGACGGGTGTAGGTTTTGATGCCGACAGCTATGAGGAGAATGGATTTGTCTGCATCAAGCGCAAATGGAAGAAGGGTGACCAGATAAAGATTTCTATGCCTATGCACGCTTCCATCAAACCGATGGTCAATGTGCCTCAGTATGTGGCAATCATGTATGGTCCTATCCTGCTCGGCATGAAGGCGGGAACAGAGGATATGCGTGGACTCATTGCCGATGACAGTCGTTTCGGACAGTATGCCGGTGGAAAGAAACTGGCTCTTGACGAGGCTCCTATTCTGTTGCCGAAACATCTCGACGACATTGCCAAAGAACTGAAGCCAGTTCCTGGCAAGCCTTTGCACTTTAAACTTGCCACCCGAATGGAGAATGCCATTGATGGTGAATTACAGCCTTTCTTCGAGATTCATGATTCTCGATATATGATGTATTGGTTGGCACTAGGCGAGAATGATTACAAGGCTTATATGCAGAAGTTGGCTGATGAGGAAAAAGCCCGTCAGGCTTTGGAGGCTAGAACTGTGGATAAGGTGAACCCTGGAGAACAGCAGCCAGAGACCGACCATCGTATGGAGACAGATGATTCGAGCAAGGGTAATACAGAGGGTATCTTCTTCCGTGATGCAAGGGATGGGCATTTCTTCAGCTATCTGATGCAGACCAAGGGAGAGACTAATCTTAGCCTTCAGCTCAAGTTCTGGGGACAGGATGAATGGCGTACAAGTGAGTTTGATATTTATGTCAACGACAAGTTGCTTTGCAGCGTGAACAACAGTCATCGCTGGCGCACCACACAGTTTAAGACCGTTGATTATGTCATTCCTTCAGAGTTTGTTAAGGGCAAGAAGGAAATCAGAGTGAAGTTTGTGGCTCATAAGGGCAAGCAAGTTGGACAGATTTATGGAGTTCGACTTGTAAAGAATTAATTGATAAGGAACGTTTATATCAGAAAAGCTGATTTCGCATGTTGCGAGGTCAGCTTTTCTGATTTAGACATCTATTCAAGGGTATCTATATCCATCGGGGGGAAAAGGTGGCTTTGTGGCTGTCATCACATAATCGTTTTAGAGATTAACTATACAAAAAAAACGCTTCGCACTCTGTTTGGTGCGAAGCGTTTTTTTTAGAATGTATTGAATGTATTATTTGATGTGGATGGTGTAATTCTTGCTGATGCCCTTGTATGTGCATTTCACATAAGCCTTGTCTTGCAAGGTCTTTGGCTGAAGAATCTCGATCTCCACCTCCTTGTTGTCGGATGATGCAGTGATGCGTGGTGCGCTCTTCTCGCCTGTTTGCAAAGAGGCGATGACATCAAACTCATTGTAACCGAAGTTGCCATTCTCATTGGTCATTCTTGTTGGAATGGTAGGAACATTGAGCTTTCTGCCGTTCATCTTGATTTCGATGGTAGGCGATATTGGGCATTCCATGTTCACGCCCTTCTTGGTGAATCCGATGCCCTCCAGTTCGCAAAGTTGCTTGCCTTCACCTTCTGCGATGAGATAGATGGCATGTTTCTTGCCGATACCATCGACCTTGTCAGCTACGTCCAGTGTCAACTTTTGGATTCCTTGTGCTGAAGTCTGGGCAGGAACCGTTAGCTCACCGAGCAGTTTTCCGTTCCAGGTCTTGTTTGCCCAAGGTCCATCCATCATCACTTTGATCTTGAAGCTCTTGGTGGTGTTTACCTTCACGAAAACATGGAGCTGGGTGCCGTTTCCTTTTTTTGTTCCCTCAAAAGGTTGCAATCCTTTCTGTGCTTTGCTGAGACCGCCGAATCCGAAATACTTGAATCCAACGATGTCACCAGCGTTCATGTTTACTGGCATGTGGTTGTTCCATACGTCCCAGGCATCCTGCATGGCTTGGTTGTTGCTCAGATAGCTGGCGATACCTGCAGAATAGTAGTGGTATGGATTCAAGCCGTATATCTGGAATCCTTCCGAAGTGACTTCTGCTCCCGTGTATTCTGTGTTGTCGGATGCTTTGGCGGTCCAGATGCCTTTCTTGTTGTATGGATCGTATGCCCTGATAACCACTTTTCCACCTTCTTCCACAGATTTCTTATCCCATTGGATAGTAACGGGAGCAACGACAGACTGACGGGCAAACCCAAATCCACGTGGTGGGCGATGATAGAACACATACCATTGACCGTTGATTTCTTGTAGGCTTCCATGGGTGTTATGGGCGGCATTGCTGGTGATTAACTTGGTGCCGTCTTCGTTAGGAACCACTCCACGTGAGTCAACCAATACACCTCCATTCTTCCATGGACCTAATGGGGTATCTCCATAGGCATATCGCAAGGTGGAGTTGGTGTTGCCTAATCCGTATTCCTTTCCGGAATAGCCGGAGTAAATCATCACATACTTGTTGCCTACTTTTCGGATGGATGATGCCTCGAAGAAGTTGAAATCTGTAGGCTTCTGTCCCTTGATGATAGGGTAGGTTGTTCCCTTAGGGTCTCTTACGTTGCCTTGTGCGTCGCAAGCTGGCAGCGAGTACTTGATGAGCTCAGTACCTGGTCGGAGTGAGTACATGGTGCTAGGGTCAATTTGTGCGGCTGATGAATGTTGGAATCCCCAGTATCCGTATGCTCTGAATCCTGTGTTGTAATCTGGATCTTTTGGGTCAGTGATATTCTCGATGTATACGGAAGGGTCGAAGTCGAGGATGCTACCAGGCAGCTCCTCCGTTCCGTCTGCATTGAGATTGATGGGGGTGAAAGGACCATCAGGTCGCTTGCCTTTGCAGACCATTCTCACACGCTTGTGTCCTCGGGAGTGAGGATAGAGATAGTAATCTTTTGTTCCATCTTTTCGTTTTATCTCTACCAAATCGGGAGCAAACATGGTGTCCCATTGATTGTTGATGTGATAGGAAAAAATGGCTCCCTCGTCTCTCCACTGGGTGAGGTCTTCTGTTGGGGCAGACCACATGTGTATGTCTGATCCGCAGTAAGACTTGAAAGATGTGTCGTGAGAGCCTATGATGTAAGCTCTGTACTTCCCTGGGTTGTCAGGGTCTTCGAATACTCTAGGTTCTCCGTCTGGCACATGTTCCCAAAGTGGGAGATATGGATTTTGTGCCATACAAGGAGTGTTGAGCGAAAGCAATGGGATGGCTGTGAGCATGAATCCCATGCACTGATTTTTGATTTTTATCATATTGCTATAAATATTATATGTTTGTGCTTGCAAAGTTATAAAAATAATGATATAATTGTTGTTTTGTATGTTCCATAAACATATAGTCTTGTTGCAAGTGCAAATTTGCAAAGGTTTTGCAACATATAGAAAAGGTGATATTTGCGGAATTATCGTATTTTTGCATTGTCTTTCTCTCTGAAGATGAAAGACATGATGAAGTAATAACTTAATACTTATAAATGAGATATGGTAAGAAGACTATTGTTTCTTTGTTGTGTTCTGATGTTGTCTTTGGTAGCATTGGCGCAACGTTCGGTTGAAAACATGAACCGGGAGTGGTGTTATCAGATTGGTGATGACATTAGAGCTGCTGTGCCTGGCTATGATGACAGAAAATGGCAACGAATAGGATTGCCACATTCTTTTAGTATCCCATATTTCTTGTCGAAGGATTTCTATGTGGGATATGGTTGGTATCGTAAGCGTTTTCAGGTAAAAAAGACATCGAATGAATGTCTTTTCTTGGAGTTTGATGGTGTGTTTCAGGAGGCGGAAGTTTACGTTAATGGTAAGATGGCCGGTCATCATGTTGGCGGTTATACGGCTTTCTGTGTTGATATAACTCCCTATGTGAAGAATGGGGAAAATTTGGTGGCAGTACGTGTGAACAATAAGTGGCAACCTACCGTGGCACCTCGTGGCGGCGAACATGTTTTTAGTGGTGGTATCTATCGTGGAGTGCGATTGGTGCATAAATCTTCTGTTGCTCATATCCGTTGGCAAGGTATCACGATAACTACTCCGACATTGGAACAAAACAAAGGTCAGTCTTCCGTCGTTCAGGTGAAGGTAGACATAGAAAACCGACATGCCAAGAAGCTGCGCCAGGAAATCTGTATTTTAGATGCTGCTGGCAAGGAAGTGGGTCATGGAGGTGATGAGATCAGTAATCCTCACCTATGGAGTCCTTCTACACCTTATATATATAAGGCTGTAGTGAGTCTTTATGATGGTAAGCGGCTGCTCGACCAAGAGAGTGTCAACTTTGGGTTCCGTTGGTTCCATTGGTCTAAGGACACTGGCTTCTGGTTGAATGGAGAACATCTGTTTTTCCATGGTGCCAATGTACATCAAGACCAGGCAGGTTGGGGGGATGCCGTAACCGAAGAGGCTGCTCGCCGAGATGTTCGTATGATGAAACAAGCGGGTTTCAATATGATTCGTGGTTCTCATTACCCTCATTCTCAGTTTTTTGTGGATGAATGTGATAGGCAGGGTGTCCTTTTTGGGAGTGAAGCTCCTTTTTGGGGTACGGCAGGACCGAAAGAGGATGGATGGTGGACGGCTTCCTCGTATCCTAAGGTGGCGAGTGATACTGCAGCATTCGAAAAGAATGTGCTGGAGCAGTTAGAAGAAATGATTGTCCAGCATCGCAATCATCCGTCTGTTTTTGTTTGGAGTATGTGTAATGAACCTTTCTTTACTTCGAGTGGAACGATGCCTGGCATTCATAGATTGTTGAGGCGTATGGTGAATTTGGCTCATCATTTGGATCCTACACGTATGGCTGCCATCGGTGGAGCCCAGCGCCCATTGGGTAAGGAGCGCATTGACCTCATTGGTGATGTGGCTGGTTATAATGGTGATGGTGCCAACATTGCCGACTTCCAGCATCCGTCAGTGCCTAGTGTGATTTCTGAATACGGCAGTACAACGGCCGATCGACCCGGTAAATACACCGCAGGTTGGGGAGATTTGAATCGTGATGAGGGCTGGCGAGGCAGAGACTGGCGTAGTGGACAAGCCATTTGGTGCGGTTTTGACCATGGCAGTCTTTTCGGTGAAGACATGGCAAAAATGGGTATCGTGGACTATTTCCGTATTCCGAAGCAATCTTGGTATTGGTATCGTCAGTATCATTTGGGCATTGCTCCTCCACCAGATCGCATTGAGGGTAAGGCTTCTTCTGTCTCCTTGAAGGCATCGAAAAACCAGGGAATCCGTGCGGATGGTACAGATGATGTGCAATTGATTGCGTCCATTCTGGATGCTGACGGGCAAGGGTTGAGTAACAGTCCTGCTGTCACATTCCGTGTGAAGAGTGGACCGGGTGAGTTCCCGACAGGACGTTCAATCACATTCGATTCGAAGAGCGACATGAGCATTCAGAATGGACAGTGTGCTATCGCCTTCCGTTCCTATTATGCTGGACGTACTGTGATAGAGGCTGTTAGTGATGGCTTGAAGTCGGATAGCGTGATGTTGGATTTTGTGGGAGCTCCTGCTTATCAGCCAGGCGTTTCTCCACAGGTGGAAGACAGACCTTATGTGCGATATACCAAGACCGACAGGCAGTTGCAAACTTATGGCAAGGATAGTCCTACTTTCGCCACGTCTTTTGCTGTTAACCATTCTTCTGGCTTGGCGGCAGATGGCAATGCCCAAACTTATTGGCAACCGAGTGATGATGATAACTCCCCTGCTTGGACGTTGGATGTGGAGCGCACGCTTCTGTTAAAGAAGATACATGCCAAGTTCCTTCAGAACATTAATGCGATTATAGAAATATCTACCGACCAGGAAACTTGGAAAGAAGTAGGACAGGCTAACCGGCAGCAGGTGGATGTCTTGTTGGAATCCACTCCTCGTGCTCGTTTTATCAGATTTAGGTTTGGTGCAGGTACTCATCCTCAATTGGTAGAAGCCATGGTAAAGGGATTTGTGCCTTGATGGAATCCTTTGGAAAAGAATCATGTAATTTTCATATTTTATTAATGTGGGAATATAAGCCAAAGTGTTAGGAACATGGAGAAAAGTTGTTCTCGGAACAAAGTGGTACCTTTGCATCAGAAAAGAAAGAGAATAGGTTTATAGTTTTTTTAGATTTATATCGTAAGGTTTAATCATGTTCGAAGATTTTTTTGAAAAATTGGTTTATAAAAAGAAAAAAGTAATAGGAAAAGGTGCGTAGTGATACGTACCTTTTTTGCCTTTCTTGTTTGGTAAATTTTGTTTTGTATCTTGTAATATTTCCTTTGTCTAATATACAGAAAACGCTTGTTGGCAAAGGCTTTGGAACATGGAGATAATCTTTTGGAACAGATAGGAATGCATATTAATAGTAATAGGTGTAATTTTGCATTCAGAAGAATAAACAACAATATTTAGAACAAGTAACAATGGAAAATCAAATGCTTAACAGGAAGAAATACTTCCTCTTTTTGATGGCTATCCTCATGGTAACAATCTCTTTTGCCGCCAACAAAACCTTTACCAAGGTGGATGCCGCACAGACAATCATGGTCAATGGTTTGGAACGTCAGTATTGGCTTTATGTGCCGGAAGGCTGTCCTGAGAATGCGCCTATGGTGGTAGCAATGCATGGCACCACGGGCAAGATGACCGACAAGTCACCTCGTTTCCATGACATCGCAGACAAGGAGAAGTTTGTGGTGGTTTACCCTCAGGGATTGCTCCGCAACTTCCCCGTATTTGGTGGTGATGCCACGGGTTGGGCTGCCACTGGTGAGTATAGTGAAGATGTAGATTTCATCCGTTCCCTGGTTGAGACTGTTGGCTCCGAATATACAGTGGACAAGAAGAGAATCTACTGCTGCGGTTTCTCTAATGGAGGAATGAATACTTATTCACTCACTAACTTCTGCTCGGACATCTTTGCAGCCTTTGGTTCCATCAGTGGCTTTCCTATCAATGAATTTCACATGCACCATGTAGGTTCACGCCCTGTACCATTCATTCATATTCATGGCAAGGCAGACGGATTCGTGAAATATTCCCTGGTTCCTACTATCATTGATAATATGGTGGCTCGCAATGGGGCTAACCCTGTACCGGTAAGAACTACCGTGAAGGGTAAATATGACAAAAATATTTATCAGGCTACAGAGGGCGGCTTTCCTGTGGTATTCTATGAGGTAGACGGCATGGGACATAATGATTTCACATCGAACACGGAAGATGGAAATTCTTCCCTGACGATGTGGAAGTTCTTCAAGCAATATACGCTAGACTCTCCATGTGACACTACGCTCAAGTGGCGTCCAAACATAGAAACCGATGGTTATGCCCCAATCCAGCATGGCTGGAAGATGGGTGTCGGAACGACAGCCTATCTCTTTGGCAATTATCAAAAGACGGATGCCAACCAGAATGTTTATCACTCCTTGCAGTTTGTTGATGGCAAATACAAACTTTGCTTCCACATTGAGGGAGTGAGTGGTACGAAGGTTATTGTTAAGCTGGTGAAGGAAACGGGTACGAAGAAAGAGGTCGTCAATGCCACGGTCACCGAGAATGGTGATGTCATCCTTCCTTTCACCGTGACGGGTGGTTGGGGCGAATACCAGCTGGGCATCTTCCGTCGGTCTAAAACAGACCAGGTCAAGGTGACTAAGCTCTCCATCTATTCGATCTCCGATGAAGAGTCCACTGCCATCGAGAATGTGAAGATGGCAGATGCTGACGGCATGGATGTGGCTCATGTCTATACCCTCGGCGGGATGGAAGTCAATGGCTTACAGTCCGGGCTGAACATCGTGAAGATGAAGAATGGTAAGGTTATGAAGATATTGAGATTTTAGGTTTATTTGTTTTTTCTAACAGACTTTGTTATTTAAAACATGATGTAACATACAATAATGTAAAGTGTAAACACTCATTATCAGATATTTATAAATGTTATGCATGGAACATGAAACAAACCTTTAGGAACAAACAGAAAAGCTGATTAAGCATAAATGAAGTAATTTTGCAACCGTGATTCGACTATCACAGTCGTACCTAGAAATCGAAACTTAATAAAAAATAAACAACATGGTAAAGCAAACGCTAATATTTAAACGAACAGCAATGTTGTTTGCCTTGACGACAATGTGTACTCTAGGAGCGCAAGCTCAGAAGATTCTCATCAAGGGTAATGTTGCTGATGGTACTGGTGAGCCGCTCATCGGTGCTACGGTTAAAGTGAAGGGAGATGCCACCTCGGGTGCCATCTCCGACATGGATGGTAACTTCCAGATTTCTGTTCCTTCAGAAAAGTCTACCATTGAGATTACTTACATAGGTATGGAGCCTCAGTCTATGAAGGTAGGTAAGAAGAGACAGTTTAAGGTAGTCTTGACAGATGACAATACCCTCGGTGAGGTCGTTGTCGTAGGTTATGGTCAGCAGAAGAAAGCCTCAATTGTAGGTTCTATCTCTCAAACTGATGCCAAGACGTTGAACCGTCACGCTGGTGTTACCTCTCTCGGTCAGGCATTGACTGGTAACCTCCCTGGTGTGGTTACATACTCTTCTACGGGTATGCCTGGTGAGGAAGATCCTAAGATAGTCATTCGTACCCAAACATCTATTAATGGTGAAAATAGTCCACTAGTCTTGGTAGATGGTGTGGAACGTGCCATGAATACAGTTGACCTTTCTTCTGTTGAGAGCATCTCCGTATTGAAGGATGCTTCTGCCACAGCCGTTTATGGTGTGAAGGGTGGTAATGGTGTTATCTTGATTACCACCAAGCGTGGTAAGGAAGGTAAGGCTGCTGTTCATGTCAAGGCGAACGCTACCATGAAGGTGGTGTCTAAGTTGCCTGAGAAGTATGATTCTTACGACACTTTCCGCTTGCTCAACCGTGTTGTGGAACGTGAATTGAATATCAGTAAAGAGTCTGGATGGGGCTCTTACAAGCCAATGGATATCATTGATAAGTATCGTAACCCAGCCAATGCTGATGAGTGGGATCGCTATCCAAACGTTGACTGGCAGAAGGAGCTTTTCAACAACACAGCGATGTCTTACAATGCCAGCGTAGATGTGTCAGGTGGTACCAAGCTTGTAAAGTTTTTTGCTGCATTTGACTTTGCCCATGAGGGTGACTTGTTTAAGGACTTTACCAGCAATCGTGGCTACAATTCTGGTTTCGGGTATAACCGTATTAATATGCGTGCCAACTTGGATTTCAACTTGACCAAGACTACATTGTTCTCTACTAATCTCTTTGGTAGTAATGGCGTTCGTCATTTCCCATGGGATAAGGCGAGTGATTCCAATGCTTATTGGGCTTCTGTGTATCATGCAGCTCCTGATGCTATGCGTCCTATTTATAGTGATGGTACCTATGGATATTATGGACCACGTAAGGCAGACTGTCCTAACTCTATTATGAGTTTGGCACGTAGTGGTAATGAGAATAAGACCAATACGCAGATTACCACTGACTTCATCTTAACCCAGAAACTCGACTTCGTGACCAAAGGCTTGAAGTTTACGGCTAAGTTGTCTTTCGATAATACGATGGTTGAAGTAAAACGAGGTATCTCTGACCAGTATATGGATCCTGCCATCAAGTGGATTAACCCTGATACAGGTGAAGTGAAATGGGAGCAAGGAGAAGACTATCATGAGTCTACCGCTTGGACAGTTAGTGGTGGCAAGGTAGATACTCGTGCCACATATCGACGCCTTTATTACTTGGCTCAATTGGATTGGAACCGCAAGTTCGGCAATCATGAAGTAGGTGCCATGGGTGTGTTCAACCGAAACCAGTATGCCACAGGTTCAGAATTCAAGCGTTATCGTGAGGACTGGGTGTTCCGTGCGACCTATAATTATGCCATGCGCTATATGTTGGAGTTGAATGGCTGTTACAATGGTTCAGAGAAGTTCGGTCCTGACTACCGCTTCAAGTTCTTCCCATCAGCATCTTTGGGTTGGACTATCACGGAAGAGCCATTCATGAAGAATATCAAGAAGTATGTGGATATGTTTAAGGTTCGTGCTTCTTGGGGACGTATCGGTGATGATAGTACAGGTCAGCGTTTCCTCTATAGTGATCAGTATAGTTATGGTGGTACTACTTGGTTGGGTGGTGAGGCTACTTACGATTCTCCATATACCATCTATCAGTTGTCACAAATTGGTAATCCTTCTGTTCATTGGGAGACATCAGAGAAACGTAACCTTGGTTTTGACTTTGGCTTCTTAGGTGGTTTGATTACGGGATCGTTCGATTTGTTTAAGGATAAGCGTACCGATGTACTTCTTACTAAAGCTAACCGAGCTATTCCTTCCTATTATGGCATGGATGCTGCTGTTGCCAACTTAGGTTCTGTAGATGCTCATGGCTATGAGTTGAGCTTGAAGCTTAATAAACGTTGGAACAGAAATCTTAGGACATGGGCTAATTTTAATATGAATCATGCTACGAATAAGATTAAGTTTGCGGATGATTCTAAATTGAAACCAAATTACCTCAAGAAAGCTGGATATGCCATAGGTCAGAATCATTCTTACATCGATCATGGCTATATAAGCAATTGGGATGATCTGTATGCTACCCCAGAGCAGATTAGCCATAATGGCGAGAAATATACAGGTGATTACATCATCTCAGACTTCAATGGCGATGGTAAAATCAATGCAGATGACAAGGCACCATATCAGTATACCTCTATTCCTGCCAATACCTTCAGTACGACGATTGGTGCTGAGTGGAAAGGTTTGAGCGTGACGGTTCAGTTCTATGGTGTGACAGATGTAACTCGTGAGGTCAACTTCCCAACTTTCGAACGTGAGACCCACATTGCATTCAAGGAGGGATCTTATTACACCCCAGTGACACCTACTGGTGAACTTTCATTACCACGTTGGACAACAGTAGCGGATGATAGTAATGCAGGTACTCGCTACTTCTATGATGGAGCCTATCTTCGTCTGAAGAATGCCGAGATAGCTTATACCTTTAGGGGAGCTTGGGTTAAGAGAATGCATCTGAATACCCTTCGAGTTTATCTCAATGGTGATAACTTGCTGCTTTGGACCAATATGCCGGATGACCGTGAGAACAACTTCAGTGGCAATTCTGCTAATGGTGCTTACCCAACAGTAAGAAGATTTAACTTAGGCTTCGACCTGACATTTTAAATGAATCGTAGATATGAAAAAGTTAAGATTATTATATACAATCATTTGTGCTGCTGGCATCGCCCTCACATCTGTGTCCTGCACGGACTACTTGGACAAGGCACCTGGCAGTGATATCGACCCTGTAGATCCATACAAGAACTACATCAACTTTCAGGGCTTCATGGAGGAGGCTTACAACTGTATTCCAGGTTTGGCTTCTACCGCAGGGTTTCACGGATGCTGGAATTATGGAGAGGATGAGTATTGGCAGCCATCAGAGACTCGTATGCTTACCAATGCCATCGACCAAGGTAATTACTGGGCATGGAATACGGTGCAGTATTCTCCATTCCATACAGGTCATGGCGGTACTACCAAAGAGGACCGTAATGACAAGGGATGTCTCTGGGGTAACTGTTGGTATGGTATCTACAAGGTTAACTTGGGACTCAACAATCTCAATTTGTTGACGGATGCAACCCAGGAGGAGAAGAACATCATTGCAGGACAGCTTTATTTCTTCCGTGCTTTTTTCCATTTCCAGATTATGCAGTATTGGGGTGGCATTCCATACATCGACTTCCTGATTCCTTCGGATGCTGTATTCAATTATCCTCGTCTTTCATACCAAGAGTGTGCTGACAAGGTGGCTGCTGATTTCCAAAAGGCAGCGGATCTCTTGCCTGTTGACTGGGACAAGACCACCGTGGGTAAGCAGACCTTGGGTAAGAACAAGTTCCGCACTAACAAGATTATGGCTCTCGCTTTCTTGGGTAAGAATTACCTCTATGCAGGTTCACCATTGATGAACAAGGTGAGTGGTGGCGATGCTAATTATAATAAGGAGTATTGCAAGAAGGCTGCCGAGGCTCTCGGTCAGGCACTCAAACTCTGCAAGGAAAGTGGACTTTACGAGTTGGCAGACTTCGACCATTACATGGATATATTCTATACATACGCCCAGGGCAATAAGTTGCCAGGTATGAAGGAGGTTATCTTCTATGAAAATCCAAGTAACACAAGCTGGGTATGGAACCAGGTTGCCGACTATCGACCTACTTGCTTGATAGGTTCTGGTATTAAGGTTTATCCTACAGCCAACTATGTTGATTACTTTGGTATGGCAAATGGTAAGCCTATCAAGGATATCACAAAGAAAGATGCCGACAGCGGCTATGACCCAGAGTATCCATTTAAGAACCGTGATCCTCGTTTCTATGAGCTCTTCATCTATGATGGTGTGAAGTGTGTGAAGGCTGGCGCTAAGGTAGATGGACCAGAGGTACAGTATGCATCTCTCTATACGGGTGGTAAGTATCGTACGGCTACTTCTTCCAAGGATTGCTTCACGGGTTATTTGCTTAAGAAGTTCTGCGACCCATATCGCAATGACTTTGATGATAATGGTATTCGTCACATGGCTATCCGTGTCAACTTGGGTATGATTCGTTTGGCAGATGTTTATCTGATGTATGCAGAGTCTGTAGCTCAAGGCTATGGCGACTTCAAAGCGTCAAGTTCTGCTTACAAACTGCCTGCTGTAGATGCAGTGAATATCGTTCGTAATCGTGCTCATGTGGAGAACATTGCAGCAGAGTATCTTACATCAATGAATGGATTCATGAGTGAGCTTCGTCGTGAGCGTGCTGTTGAGTTGGCTTTCGAGGGTCATCGTTTCAATGACCTCCGCCGTTGGCTGTTGATAGACAAGGCTCCTTATACTCAGAAAACAGCCGTTTATTTCGACCGTGCTGCCGACCAGAAGGATGACGACCGCTATGACAATCCAAAGAACAACCATGTGCTCAACCTTCGTGAGGAGACATTGATTACTCGTCAGTTTACGGAGAAGCATTATTGGTTCCCATTCTTGCGAGATGATGTTCAGATGTATCCTGAGTTTTATCAGAACCCAGGTTGGGAATAACCTAATATTAGAATATGATTATGAATACTCATAGATTTAATAAAAAAATGTCATTGGCACTGGCTTCCATGCTGGTTGCCAGTGGCGTGGCAAGCGCCCAGGAGGTGGATTCCACAAAGGTAAAGGTGGCTTTTGGCGAGGTTGCCAAGACCGACTTGATGGGCGGTGTCAGTGAAGTAAATGTGGAAGAGCAGCTGAAGAAAGACTACAATGCTTATAGCTTGAACAATCTTCAGTCTCTCATTGGCGGATACGATGGTAGCATTTGGGGGCAGGGTGCCCTCGTCTTGATTGATGGTGCTCCTCGTGATGCCGCTACCATCAATGCTACAGAGGTAGAGAAGGTAACCGTTCTCAAGGGAGCCTCTGCCGTAGTTCTCTATGGTTCCAAGGCTGCCAAGGGTGTTATCCTCATCACCACTAAGCGAGGTAAGATTCAGCCATTGAGCATCGCTACCAACGTGAATACGGGTTTTTATGTGCCAAAGGCTTATCCTGAGTTCCTCGGTGCTGCTGAATATATGACTCTTTATAATGAGGCGTTGCGCAATGATGACCCAAGCCAGCCATTAAAGTATACTGATGAGCAAATCTATAATACAGCAGCTGGTACCAATCCTTATCGTTATCCTGATATGGATATGTACAGCAGCGAGTTCCTTCGCAAGGCTTACAATCGTACTGATGCAACCATGGAGGTGAAGGGTGGTAGCAAGTTTGCTCGCTATTATGCCAACTTGGGCATGGTATATAACAATGGTCTTGTGAAATATGGTGATAAGCACAAGGATAACAATTATGCTTTCCGTGTACGCTCTAACATTGATGCCACCATCACAGATTGGATGAAGGCGTATGTCAATGTGGGCATCAATATCACCGATGATTATAAGGGACGCCCTGAGAATTACTGGGGTGTGGCTTCTTCACTTCGTCCTAACTGGTATTCTCCATTGCTTCCTATCTCTATAATGGATCAGAATAATTCCATATTGATGCAGATGGTGAATGGTACCAAGAACCACGTTTTGGGTGGCAAATACCTCTTGGGTGGTACTACTACAGACCAGTCTACTGTCTTTGGAGATATGTTGGCTGCTGGTTATGTGAAGAACCATCATCGTACCTTTACCTTTGATGTGGGTGTGAAAACAGACCTCAGTATGTTGCTCAAGGGCTTGAGCTTTGAAACAGCCTACAGCATCGACTACTGGAACTACTATTCTGAAGGTTATAAAGTTGATTATGCTACCTACGAGCCAACTTGGGCGAATGTGAATGGTCAGGACATGATCATCGGTCTTACCAAGTATGGCAAGGATTCCAACTCTACTAATGAGAATATCGGCAGTAGCTCTTACTATCAGTCATCTACCTTCCGTGCTCAGTTTGATTACAACAACACGTTCAATATGTTGCACAATGTGGCTGCCACATTGGTAGGTTGGGGATATTCTAAGCAGAATGCCGCTGATGAATATCATGGAAACTCTTCTTACCATCGTGACACCAATGTAAACTTGGGTTTGCGTGCAGCTTACAATTATGACCATAAGTATTACACAGAGTTGGCTGGTGCGCTCGTTCACTCTCCAAAGTTGGCAGAGGGACACCGCAATGCTCTTTCTCCATCTGTAACCTTGGGTTGGAGAATTGGTCAGGAGAAATGGTTCAAGGATGCGCTTCCATGTTTCGACGACTTGAAAATCAACGCATCTTACTCTGTATTGAACCAGGATATCGACATCTCTAGCTATTATCTCTATCAGGGATACTATGATATGAAGGGTGGTTGGTATACCTGGGCTGACGGTCAGGGTGGTTGGACCAGTCTTTCTAAGCGTGGTAGCAACGTCGAACTTGGGTACGTCAAGCGCAAGGAATGGCGAGTAGGTTTGGAAACATCCATGCTCAATGGTATGATAACATTGGATGCCAACTATTTCCATCAGTTGACCGATGGTCTGCTTACCTCTGGTACGGCAACCATCTATCCTTCTTGGTTGCAGGGTGATGGTTCTTTCATCACATCCCTAAACTACAACCAGGATTTACGTCAGGGTGTTGACTTTGCTCTTAACCTGAAGAAGAAAGTCGGCAAGGTGGATGCCAACCTCGGTTTCACAGGACTCTATATGACCACAGAGGCTAAGCGCCGTGAGGAGAATAATGAGTATAGCTATCTGAATGCACAGGGCAAGTCGCTCAACACGATCCGGGGCTTGATTTGCGAGGGTTACTTCCAGAATGAGGAAGAGATAGAAAACAGTCCTAAGCAGACCTTCGGCGACTGCAAGCCTGGTGACTTGAAATATAAGGATGTCAACAATGATGGTGTCATCAACAACAAAGACCAGGTAGAGTTGGGCAAGTGGGCAGCACCTTTCTATTATGGTATCAACCTCACCTTGAAGTGGAAGCAGTTCACACTCTTTGCGGCAGGTACAGGTAGCATGGGTGCCAAGTTCACCAGAAGCAACGACTGGAGATACAACCAGCAGAAGTATACCTCAGTGGTTCGTGGACGCTGGACAGAGGCTACAGCTGAGACTGCCACTTATCCACGCTTGACAGCCAAGGACAACAGCAACAGTTTCAGAACTTCTACCTACTGGCTTTCAAGTGCCGACCGTTTCGACCTGAACAAGGTGCAGCTCACCTGCGATATGCCAAACGAGTGGTTTGAGAACAAGGTGGTAAAGGGTATGAGTGTATACTTCCTCGGTGAGAGTCTTCTTACCATCAGCAAGCATCGCAAGTACTTCGAGACAAGCTATGGCTCACCAAGCTGCCGTTTCTACAATCTCGGTGTAAAGATGAACTTCTAAGGATAGAATTCATATAAAGAATACAACATTTAGATAAAGACAATTATGAAATTAAGAAATATAATCACGATATGTGTATCTGCCGCCTTGCTCACCGCTTGCGATGATGTGTTCTCGCCAGCAGTTGAGAACTTCAAGGACATCGACCAGATGCAGAATGAGCCAGACTTCGCCAAAGGTTTCATGGTTACAGCTTATCGTAATCTCCCTACCTATGAGGTAGGCAACAGCTCTGATGTTGCCACTGATGATGCTGTTACGAATGATAAGAGCAGTAGTTGGTTGAAGTATTCCACTGGTTCATGGACAGCGCAGAGCTGGGATCTTACTGGAAGATGGAATGCCGATTTGGCTGCCATGCAGTACTTGAACATCTTCTTGAGTACCAATATCGACAACATTGAGTTTAAGAAGAATCCTGTTGCCAACAGGTTGATGCAGCGTCGACTCAGAGGTGAGGCTTACGGACTTCGTGCCATCCATGCCTATTATCTGCTTCGTGCTCATGGCGGTTTCGACAGTGATGGCAAGTTGCTCGGTACATGGCTCTATGATGATGTGATAGGCACCAATGCCGACTTCAATCAGCCTCGTAAGACTTTTCAGGAGCAGATTGACTACATCTTGAGCAATATAGAGGAGGCGAATAAATTACTTCCTGAGGATTATGAGTCAGTTACATCTGACGCTCAGATTCCTTCCAAGTATAATGATATCCTGGATGATCCATCTGTGGCAAACGTGAATGGTGGAAAGATGGGTATCTATAATGATGTGATGGGACCGAATGCACGCCAATTGGTCAATGGCTTGATTCTGAGTGCGTTCAAGACTCGTGTCTTGCTCTTGGCTGCCAGTCCTGCCTTCCAGGATCCAGCTCAGAACAATGTGACTTGGGCAAATGCCGCTGATGCTGCTGCCGAAGTGCTGGATTATGTTGGTGGACCTTCAGGGTTGTCTCAGACAGGACTTACTTATTATACCAATGACAAGGAGATGGGTGAGCTGAAGGCTGGATCCAATCCTTCAGAGATTATCTGGCGTGGCGATAAGAATGCCGAGGAAATCAGCGATGAGCAGAACAACTTCCCTCCATCACTTTATGGCAAGGGTCGTACCAATCCAACACAGAACTTGGTAGATGCATTCCCTACAGCCTCTGGTTATCCAATTACAGATTCTCGCAGTGATTATGACCCTGCTAATCCATATGCTAACCGTGACCCTCGCTTGTCTATGTACATTATATATAATGGTGCTACAGCGGGTGTTGAAGGCAAGGTTATCAAGACGGGTAGCAAGTCGGGTGATGATGGTGTTGGTGTTAAGGAGACTTCCACTCGCACGGGTTACTACATGAAGAAGATGTTGAACATGAATGCCAACTGTAACCCTAATTCTACATCCAAGGTTACCAAGTATACCTGTCGTGCTCGCTTCACCGAGTTCTTCCTCGATTATGCTGAGGCTGCCAATGAGGCTTGGGGACCAAAGAACAGTGGTACACATGCTTACTCTGCATACGATGTCATCAAGGCGATTCGCCATCGTGCAGGCATCACGGATGATACCTATCTTGATGAGTGCGCTAACGATCAGGCAAAGATGCGTAAGTTGATTCGCAACGAGCGTCGCTTGGAGCTTTGCTTCGAAGGTTTCCGCTTCTGGGACTTGCGCCGTTGGAAGGAGCTTGACAAACTTGGTGCCGTAAAGGGTATTGACTGGAACAATGATGTTGCCACAGAGTTGCCAACTGTAGAGACTCGCAAGTTTGAAGACTATATGAATTATGGTTATGTACCATACGCAGAAACATTAAAATACTCTAATCTCCATCAGAACAAGGGGTGGAAGTAAGAGTTAACAACAAAAAAGATTACTACAATGAAAACTTTAAGACTAATAAATACATTGGGTGTTGGTGCCATGGCATTGATGTTGGCTGCCTCTTGCGAGAGTGGTGACAAAGAGTTTGGCTATGATGGCGAGACATCTGTATATTTCGCTAACGCAGGTTATGAGCGAGTGGTTGAGTTGGGTGAGGATCAGGAAGCTGACCTCACCGACGACAACAACCACATCATCAATATCAAGGCTTTCTGTGGTGGTGGCTATGGCAATGGCAGCAACATTACTGTAGACTATGTCACAGACCCTAGCCTTTGTGACGGATATACCATCAATGGTTCAGACATTGACGTGATGCCATCCAACTATTATGAGATAGAGAACAAGAACCAGTTTACCATCGCCTCAGGCAGCTTGATGGGTGGTGTGAGAGTACATCTCACTGATGCTTTCTTTGCAGACTCTAAGAGCTATGATCAGGGTTATGTGATACCAGTTCAGCTGGTGAAGGCAACTGGTGTTGACAAGATTTTGGAAAACAAGAACATGACTTTCTGCCGAGTGAAGTTTGCCAACCCATGGCATGCCACCTATCTTCGCCGTGGCAAGGATGTCATCAATGGCACGACCAGCTATCGCCATACCCAGTATATGGAGAAGGGTGAGGTCATCAATGTCGTTACCAAGGGCTTGAACCAGGCACAGATTACTGTTGCCGTCAAGGATGCAGCTGGTGTGGCACATGATGTGGCTCTCTTGCTTTCCTTCAATGGTGATGATTGCACCATTACTTCCAATACAGAGGGTGTGACTGCCAGCGGTAGTGGTAAGTTTGTCAAGAAGTGTGAGGACATGGGCGGTATTCAGCGCAATGCCCTTTATCTCAACTATAAGTTCCAGAGCGATGTGCTTGGTTCGGTTGAGACTACAGATACCTTGGCGGTTCGCAACCGTGGCATCAAGTATACTATTTTTACTCCTGATAAAAAATAACAAAGTATTACGACAATGAAAATGAATAAGATACACAATATTCTTTTCGCCAGTGTAGCAGCATCCTTGCTGCTCACTGGTTGCGCTGATAGCTTTGATACAAGTTACGATGTCAACAAGCCAGAGAGCGTTGCGCTCGATGAGCTGACTCGTTCTTACGATGTATTGAAGAATTACGCAGCCAACATGAAGTTGGGAGCCAACTTGAGCCTTTCTGACTTAAATACAGCTGGTACAGCTTATACCACAGTGCTTGCCAACTTCAATGAGGTGAATCTTACCGATGCCTTTACTCATGCAGGTAATGTGGCAGATGATGGTACCATCGATGTTTCTCCTGCTGAGGATGCTGTGAAGATGGCTATAGCCAATGGTCTGAGTCTGTATGGAGGAGTACTTTTCTCACCTACCTCTTACAACAAGGCGGTGATAGCTGAAGCAACAAAGGACACTTGGGTGGAAGGCACGGCAGCAGAGAATCATCAGGTGTTCGACTTTGAGAATGAAGAAATAGGTGCAACCTTTGGAACAGATAAGTATTCTAAGGTAGCCAAAGACCCGGCAGGAAAATATGGAAAGTCTCTTTTCAATAAGCAGAATTCTAAATTTGTAGAGTTCCCTGTTACTTTGCCAGAAGGATGTAGTCTGTCTAACTTGACGACCCTTACATTTGATTATTATTCTTCTAATATAAAGAAAGAAGTTCGTGTACGTGTCAGGGCGGGAAACACGACAAAGGAAATTAAAAAGCTGGATTTTCCTAAAGCAGCAAAGACTTGGGAAACCATGACCCTGGACTTTACCAAAGTGGGTCTCACGGATTTGTTTTCAGAAGAAGAACTTCAATCTTCTGATATCACAATTATCATTGGACAGGGTGCTATTCCTCAGCAAGTATACGTTGACAACATTGACGTTTATACCTCTTACAGCAACCCTGGTTACTATGTTCCACGTGCTGATGAGGAGAAGGCTGCCGATGTTCAGAAGGTAATGTATGCATATACGGATTCCGTCATGACCAACTATGGTGGTCAGATCAAGTCTTGGACTGTGGCTGCTAACTTGTTGGATGACCTCTTTGGCGACTTGAAGTCAAGCGAGGGAAGTGCAGAGGATGGCGAGTTCTATCCAAATGATTACTTGGGAGAGAACTATGTGGCAGACCTCTGTAAGCATATCCATGAGAAGAACCCTGATGTCAAGTTGTTCTACTCTGAGAGTGGTGATTTGCTGGGCGGTGATGGTACAAAGCTGGAAGCTATGGTTAATTTCGTTAAGCAGTGGAATGAGGCTGGTGCCAAGATAGAGGGTATTGACATAAAGGTTGATTTGCCTTACAATACAGCTTCTCTTGCTGACACCAAGGCAGCTTATGACGACTTGCTCGGCAAGCTCAAGGCAACAGGTTTGCAGATTCGACTTTCAGACATGAATGTGTTCTTGGCTGATGACGGCGGCACTGCACTGAACTTGTCATCTGTAACGGCAGAAGAAATGAAGGGTATGGCTGACCTCTATTCTTACATGATCGGCAAGTACCAGGAACTGATCCCGGAGAATCAGCGTTATGGCTTGTCATTCTCTTCTCTCAATGAAAATGGTATAAACGTAGGTTTGTGGAAGAACTACAACCGCCGTCTTACCTATATCGGTGTAGCTAATGGACTTCAAAACAGGCAGACAGAATGGTAAAGAAATTATTAGTCTTAATTATAGGTTTATTAACTGTTGCAGTATCGCAGGCTCATAATGGGCCTGCACTGCGACGAGTTATCTCTCCATCGCAGCCTATGTGGATTATCCACATCGACACTTGGAATAATCCTGATCCACAGCGTATCATCGACATGGTGCCAGAGGACATCAGGCCATACGTGGTGTTCACCATTTCGCTCTCTGCCACCGAGTCAACCTGCGCTGATGGCGAGAAGGTATGTGATTCATGGATGAAGGTTTGTGCCGAGAACCGTGTCTGGACCATGATTCAGTGTGCCAGTGGTGCTTGTAGTGCTTTCGCTGATGATGACATGGAAATCTATGAGCGATACTTCAAGCAATATCCTAACTTTTTGGGGTGGAATTTCGCTGAGCAGTTCTGGGGATTTGGAGAGGAGCGCAAGCGTGAGAATGGAACGGTAATCAATCCTTCTTTCTTGACTCGTTTGGATCTCTTTACTAAGATTATGAAACTCTGTCATCAGTATGGTGGCTATTTGGTAGTGAGCTTCACCCAGTCTGTCTATTCTGCCAACATGATGCCTGTGGCTTACATGAAGCGCAATGCGGAGATGAACCGCCTCTTGACAGAAGACAAGGAACACTTCATCTGCAGCGAGAAGTATACCATGAAGAATGGTTTCTTCGATATTGAGAGCAACTGTCTGGGTGCTTACCTTGGTGGATATGCCGGACAGTATGGTATCCGTTTCGATGCCTGTGGATGGTTTTCTGAGACAACCAAGTTGGATGAGAATGGTAATGCTATTCCTGATCCTAACGATCCTGACAAGACTTTGTCTAATTACTTCAACGACTTCCCAAAGGCTTCTGGCGCCATCCCAATCTTGGAGCATGTTGCCTTGACAGGTGAGACTGTGATTGATGGTCCGGAGACTATTCCAGTGGAGGATTCTCGTGAGATAGCAACCACAAAGACAGCTGATGGCTATACACATCGCAACTGGGGTTGGTTCCCTCACTTCAAGAACATCAATATTGATATGTTCCGCAAAATCTTGGATGGTACTATCCGAATCCCTACTCGTAGCGAGGTGATAGAGCGTACCAAGATTTGTGTGAAGAATGATGTTACCCCTAAGTACGCCACAACTAGCCAGAATGAGTTGGAACCATACGTTTCTCCTCAGGGTTTGTATGATGGCGTATATCGCAATGAGCAAGACTATGGTGGCACTCAGTGGACGGCTGAGAATGCTCCTCTTAACAACCGTTGGTGGTTGAAGAGCACAGGTCGCTATCCTGCCATTCCTGTGGTTTACGACTTGCTGGATGATGAGGCTAAGAAACTGACCGTTGCCGTTACAGCCAAGGACTATGCTAACAACAGCACTTGGAACAATGTAGCCAACAAAAAAGCTTATCTCAACAAGCTCTTCAAGCAAGAGTATACAGGTGATATCTATGCTGCCCGTCACGAGAATGCGTGGGTTTGCTACAATCCATATCAGTATGATGAGAAGCATGTCAATCTCGCCACTCCTAAGAATGGTCAGACGTTCTATCGTGATTTCCCTGCTGCCAAACGCAGTGCTAAGGGTACTTTGAAGCCTGCTTACAATACCTGTCGTCAAATCAAGATGAACCTGGCTCCTTACTCTTTGGTCTTCATGCGTGAAAATTCAGACAAGTTGAATCTCTATATGCAGAACTATCGTTTGGCAGAAGGCGTGCGTAATTCTGGATTGAAGGATGATGCTAAACTTCTTGAATATGTTCAGCAGGTGGATACCATCACCGTAGTGGGTGCCACGGCAGAACCAACCATCTCTTGGAAGGATAATGCCAGCCACTCTGCAAGTACTGTTACCAGCGAATGGAAGAACTCTCAGTTCATCGTTTATGTGAAGCATAACGGTCCTTTGGAGTTGACCATCAATTGTAAGGGTACTTCTACATCGGGTAAGTTGAAGGATTCTGATGTAACCCCTTCTGTTATCGAGATGCCAGCACAGCCAGAGGCTTACGATGGTGAGATGCAGTATGAGTTCGAGAACTTCGACTATAAGAATGTGAATGGCTGTTATGGCAATGCGTGGTATCAAAACTATCGTAACTATTACGGTCAGGGATGCTTGAACATGGGTACCAACAAGAATGCTTCCATCCGTGGTTATATCCCAGTATCTAAGGCTGGTAACTACAAGGCTACCATCCGTTATCAGGCTAACACTGCTGCTACTGTGCTTGAGGTTATCTGTGGCAATGCCACCAAACAGATTACCTTGCCTCAGACCAATGTGGGCAACAAGGATTGGGCAGACTATGAGTTTGACATAGACATTGCTGACGTGAAGGGCAATATGACCGTCAATTACGTAAGTGGTGGAAGTGCGGTGCTCGATTGTGTTCGCTTGAACTATCAGGGTGCTTTGACTGGAATCCAGGGCATCACAACCAGTGATGACGTGATAGACCACGTAGAGTATTACGATTTGCAAGGCATGCGCCTCTCAGCAGCCAAGCAGGGCATCAACATCAAGAAAGTATATCTTCGTAACGGCAAAACTTATACGGAGAAACTTTATAAATAACTAGTTATATTAATAAACAATTTTAAATGTTACGATTATGAGAACAATTATTAAGAGTATGGCTATGGTTGCCATTGCATTGTTTGCAGGTTTTGGTACAGCTTCTGCTCAGGACGAGGAAGAAGGTGTTGAGTTGACTAAGGACATGTTCCATGTATGGGATGGTCTTGAGAAGGATGCACAGCCTACAGAAAATGCGGTAAAGATGGATTGGAATATTGGCACTGGTGAGGAGTGTGGCGCTGGTTCAGTTCTTGTAGGTACAGGCAATGTAACAGAGACAATTTATGCAGACTTGTCTGAATATTCTATCATGAAAGTCTATGGCTCTGGTGCAAATCCTCGTTTCATGTTCAATAGAACTGTTCCTAATGGTCAGCAGGCTAACGGTGGTATGATTGCTATAGAGAATAGAGCATTTGACGAGGAAGGTGTTATCACAATCGATTTGAAGAAGGATTTGATCCGTACTGTTCCTGACCAGGAGCCAACAGTAGATGACTTTGCTCATTTGGTAACTATCAAGGCTTCTTGGGGTGGTCCTTTACAGATTGACGCTATCATGCTTTATAAGGGTTCTGGCGATCCTTCTACAGGTATCAAGGAGCTCAAGGCTGCTGACAACAACAAGGTCGTTGCTACTTACAATGCCGCAGGTGCCAAGGTGAATGCTAACGCTAAGGGTCTTGTTATCAAGAAGCTCCAGAATGGTAAGGTAGTTAAGGTTATTAACAATAAGTAATGAATGGCAGGATTTTTACTTTTTTTTTATAAGTAGTTTTGCCGTATAACATGAAGGCTTCTTCATCCTCACCTCATGGCTTTCACTAGCCTTCGGAGAAGATGAGGAAGCCTTCTTCTCTATTTATCATCATCTCTCTATTATCATATCTCTAAGTATACAATAAAATCACAGCATGAAATTTCAAATGAAGATTAACTTCCCATGGTCAAGGCATCTCTTGGCATGTTGCTTTGTGATGTTCGCCCTCACTGCAATGGCTGATTCCTTTATCAGCTTCCGACAGCAAGGGGGAGCATTCCCTATTTCCACCGCCTCCCAGATGTCTAGTATCTGCATGGATGCTCACGAAAAACAAGGTGTGAAAAGAGCCGCGGAAGACCTGCGTAAGGATATCTATACCGTGACGGGTCGTTCTCCCAGAGTGTGCTGCCAGGGCGAGGATGTGGTGCGTTATCCCATCCTCATTGGTACATACGGAGTGAGTGAAGCTATTACTCGCCTTGCCAAGAAAGGCATCTTGCCAGAGCGTTCGCTCAAGGGCAAGTGGGAGAGCTTTGTCATCAAGACCGTAGACCATCCTGACAAGGGCATAGAGCGTGCCTTGGTGGTGGCAGGTAGCGATATGCGTGGCACCATCTATGGCATTTACGAGATTTCCCGTCAGATGGGGGTGTCGCCTTGGTATTGGTGGGCGGATGCGCCGATAGCCAAGCATGAGGAGGTCTTTGCCAAGCCATGCTCTGTGGAGAGTGGAGAGCCGAAAGTGAAATATCGAGGCTTCTTTATCAATGATGAGTTCCCTTGTATGACCACCTGGGCTAGAAATAAGTTTGGGGGCATGAACAGCCAGATGTATGCCCATGTCTTCGAACTCCTCCTTCGCCTCAAGGCAAACTGCCTCTGGCCTGCCATGTGGGGTTCGTTCAAGGAATACAAGCCTATGGTACCTATCTTGAAGGATGAGAACGGATTGTATGAGGGCAACTGCTTCAACGAGGATGACCCGGAGAATGCCCGACTGGCTGATGAGTATGGCATCGTGATGGGTACCTCGCATCATGAGCCGATGCAACGCTCACAGCAGGAATGGATACGACATAAGAAGGCCTATGGCAATGCCGAGTGGAATTGGCTGACCAATAAAAATGCCATCAAGCGTTTCTTCCGAGAGGGAATCGAGAATAGCAAGGGTTACGATAAACTCGTGACCATCGGTATGAGAGGTGACGAAGACCGTCCGATGACCGATGCGGGTAGTAGAGAGGCTAACTTCCGGCTGATGGAACAGATCATTTCGGAACAGCGGAAAATCATAGCTGATGTCACCAGAAAACCAGCCTCTGAGCCCCCACAGGTCTGGACGCTCTACAGTGAGGTGCTCGATTATTATGACCAGGGACTCAAGGTGCCCGATGATGTCATAGTGATGCTTTGCGATGACAACTTCGGACATCCACGTCGACTCCCTGATAGAAAGAAGAATTTCCACAAGGGCGGCTATGGCATGTATTATCATGTAGGCTATTATGGTGCGCCGAGAGCCAGCAAGTGGCTCACCATGTCGCATATCGCCGAGATGTGGGAGCAGCTGCAAGCCACTTATCAACATGGTGTGGATAAACTCTGGATGCTCAATGTGGGCGACATCAAACCCCATGAGTTTGCCATCGACTTCTTCATGAACATGGCTTGGAATCCCGATGCCTTCGATGCCAGCAACCTGGAGCAATATGCACAGGGATTCTGTGCCCAGCAGTTTGGTGCTCAAGAGGCGAAGGAGGCTGCTCGCCTCTTGATGGCATACGGCAGATATGTGTCCAGGGTGCAAGCCGAGTTGTTGGATGACAAGACCTACAACCTGCAAACGGGCGAATGGAAGGCTGTGCGTGATGAGTTCTTGGCACTGGAGGCACGAGCCCTGCGCCAGTATCTCACCCTGGATGATGCTGCGAAGGATGCTTATCAGGAGCTGGTTCTCTTCCCGATACAGGGCATGGCTAATCTCTATGATATGTATTACTCTTTGGCGATGAACAAGAAACTCTATCGAGAGGGGCGCATTGAGGCAAACACCTGGGCGGATAGGGTGGAGGAATGTTTCCACAGAGACTCCCTGCTTTGCAGTAACTATAATCTTCATATAGCCGATGGCAAATGGAACCACATGATGGACCAGGTTCATATCGGATATGCAAGTTGGCATGCCCCTCAGCACCAGGTGATGCCTACTGTCTATAGAATGCCTCATGCAGATTCGCTGGCAATCACCCAGCCAAGCACAGGTTATGTATTCCGTCAAGATGGCAATGTCGTGGTGATGGAAGCAGAGCATCTCTATGCCGAGAAGAGCAGCGGCCAAACCCAGTGGCGCATCATCCCAGGGTTGGGCAGAAGCCAGTCGGGCATCGCTCTCTTCCCTTATACACAGCCAACGGATGGGGCGAGTCTTACCTACAAGATGAGCATGCAGTCTGACAGAGATTCAGTGGAGGTGCATTTGATTACCGATGCGGTGATGCCTTTTGTACTGGGCGGTCATTATGTGGCAGTGTCGTTTGATGGCGGCAAGGAAGAGGTCGTAGGCTTGAACCAGAATCTGAACTGGGAGCATAAGTACGACTTGATGTATCCTACGGCGGCATCCCGCATCATCGAGAAGAAGATTCGGCTTGCAGTGAATGCAAAACAAAAAGGTGAGCACACCTTGGTGGTTCGCCCTTTGCAACCAGGTATCGTATTTGAGAAAATACTCATAGATCTGGGTGGATATCGGTCCACTCATCTTGGAATGATGGGGAGTCCTTACGTGAAGTAAGGGTTCTCTGCCTCTTTGTATATACTCAGCCTTGTAATTTTTGTATTAAAAAATACTAATAATTCGCTATGTCTTTCTTTGTTTAATTCAAAAAAAGTAATTTTGCATCATAACATTAATACTAATGATAATAAGACATAAAGCGTAATAACATGAGTTTGAATTTGATGAGACAATTACTGATATTTATTTTTGTGGTTCTTATGCAGATGTTTGCATCGCTGGCTTATGCCAACACGGGCAGACTCTATACTTCCAACGAGCTGACGAGTAATCAGATCAAGGTCGTTGTGCAAGATAAGTATGGCTTTATCTGGGTAGGAACCAATTATGGCTTGAACCGGTTTGATGGTTACTCCTTTACAAACTATCTGTGTAACCCCAATGACCCCACGTCTATTCAAGACAACGGCATCGTGAGACTCTTGCCTTATGATAAGGAAAGCTTGTATGTGGCTACCAACAACGGACTGTATCGTTACTCTTACAGCAACAATAGCTTTGAACGGATTCAGATACCTGGTAGGTCTGAGAAAATAAGAGTGAGCGAGTTGGTGGAGGATAAGCAGCACAACATCTTGATAGGCACGGAAGGTCATGGTGTCTATAAGTTGGATGTTGCGACCGGTGCTGTCATCAAGCTGGACAAGCCTTTTGCCAATTCTATAGACAATTTCTATTCCCAGATGTATTTTGATGCCCAAGGCTACTTGTGGCAATTCAACCATACCGATATTCTCAGAAAGTTTAAATATGATGGCAAGCATATCAAGCTAGTCAAGCAATATACGATTCAAGGTACTTTTGGCTTTCATCATCCATTTGCCAGGGACCAGCATGGTTTCTTTGTCGTCATAGGTGCGGGTGTTTTGCGCTATGACTATGCCAAGGATAGGTTCTCTAGATATGATCTTGATTTTTCTGAAGCCCATAAATCCAGTTTGATTAGCTCTTCGTTCTTGGACAAGCATGGCAATTTGTGGATAGGTTCGGCTGGTAGTGGTGCATTCATGGTTCCTCGTGGTTCACGTAAGGTACATAAGGTAGAGCAGAACACCAATTCCTTCTTCTTTGGCAATGCCCACGTCAGCGAAATCTTTGTGGATAAAGATGGCAACCAATGGTTTGGCTGTTATAAGAAAGGACTCTTCTTGCTCAATGAGGACAAGGATGTGTTCCGCTCTATTTCTCTGACTGATATGGGAGCTGGTATGGAGACGGTGTCCTCTATGGTGGGCATTGGACAGGATTTGGTGCTCTTTGTGGTCAGAAACTATGGCTTGTTCCTTCTCAATGTGCGCACAGGCGAGACTCAGAAGCTCAACTGCCCTGATAATCCTAGCCTGTTGGCATTGGATCAGCAAAAAAACATATATGTATATGCTTATAATGGCATCTATGCCTATGATCTCTCCAGCCAGAGCTTTCATTTGATATTGCGTTCTGAGGGCAAGTCGTTTGACGGAATCGTATTCGACAACCGCGGCTACTACTATATGAAGAGTGCGGGCAACGGTCTGTATGTCTATAATTCCAAGACCCAGAAATATGCTCAGTATAGGATGGATGAGAAACGCCCTCATGGTACCGTATGCAACAACTGGATAACGGACCTGCGCTTGGATTCCAAGGGACTTCTGTGGTGTGCCACGGTTTATGGTGTATCCTGCCTGGATACGAAGACCAGGCGCTTTGACACAGCTATTCCTCATACCCTCTTGAAAGGCAAGGTGTGTCTTTCCACCATTGAGATGAAGGATGGCAATGTGGCGATAGCTACGGAGATGGGACTTTATCTCTATCATCCTAAGACACGCAAGCTCGAGCCCTTCCCTCATTCCGAGTCCATCCAGGAACTCAGAATCTTATCCCTGCAGCTTGATGCCATGGGCAATTTGTGGATGAGTTCGGCGCAGGGCATCTGGTGCTATGATGCCAGGGCGAAGGCTTTTATCTCCTTTACTCGTGGCAATGGTCTGATAACCAGAGAATATCTGGAGGCAGCAGATGTGATGACAGGCAATGGTGCCATCTGCTATGCTCATTCTGATGGCTTGACTTATTTCTATCCGTCAGAGGTAAGGGAGAAGGATGGCAAGTTGGGCAATGTATTCCTTTCGGGTGTCTTGGCGGATGGGGTGCCGATGTCGATAGCGAGCGATGAGATAGAGGTGCCTTCCGACTGCAAGTCGGTGGAGATGAGTTTCTCCCTCTTTTATTATCGAGGCATGGACAATGTGGTGTTCCAATATCGCATCAATGGCAGTGCATGGATTAGCAATCCTGCTGGCGACAACTCTTTCAACTTCACAGGTTTGTCATATGGTCATTACCGCATCGAGGTGCGTGCCTATAGCAACGGTAAGTATTCTTTATCTAGCAAGGTGATAGAGCTGGAGGTGCAGACCCCATGGTATTTCAGCCTATGGGCAATCTTCCTTTACATCTTGTTGGCTATGATGATCATTGTAGGATGCATTTATGTTTACCTTCGTAAGAAGAAAGGTGACTTGGAGGAGGCTAAGATGCAGTTCCTCATCAATGCTACCCATGACATCCGTTCACCGCTGACCCTCATCATGGAACCTCTGAAGAAACTGAAGGAGCACCTGAAGGATGATGCAGAGAGTAAGGATGACATCGATACCATCGGCCGTAACGCACAGCGCCTGCTCACCTTGGTAAACCAAATCCTGGACAAGCGTCGCATCGACAAGCACCAGATGGACTTGCACTGTCGCGAGACCAATCTCGTGGATTACACCCAGGGACTCGTGTCGCTTTATGCCTATAATGCCAACTTGCGTGGCATCCAGGTGATTCTGGATATGCCAGAGAAACCTGTGAAGGTTTGGATAGACCGCAATAAGCTGGACAAGGCGATAGCCAACCTGCTCTCCAATGCCTTCAAATATACACCTAATGGTGGAGAAATCATCGTGCGTATCAATCAGGATGATGACAAGAAGGTGCGTCTCTATGTCATCGACAGTGGCAAGGGATTTGCTGGTAACGCTGATACCAGTAAACTCTTTGAACGCTTTTATCAAGGAGGCAATTCTGCCGATATGCACCTGGGAGGTTCTGGTATAGGACTGAATCTTTGTCGTTCCATCGTTCGTCTGCATGGTGGTGAGGTTTATGCCGGGAACAGGACTGACGGTAAGAGTGGAGCTTGTTTCATCATCGAACTCTTGAAGGGCAAGGCACATCTCACATCTGACCAGCTTTATCTGGAAGAAGGCAAGGAAACGGCTGAGGTGAAGAGTAAGCGAGCTTCGGCTAATCGAAATAACAAGATATTGCTAGTAGATGATGATATTGAGATTTGTCGTTTCATCAAGACGGAATTGAGCGAATGGTATCGTTTCGTGATTTGCAACAATGGTAAGGAGGCTCTCAAGCAGTTGCTTTCTGATAATTTTGATTTGGTCATCAGTGATGTGGTGATGCCTGAGATGGATGGTATCACCTTACTGAAGAACATCAAGAGCAATGCCAATGTGAGTGATGTGCCTGTCATCATGTTGACCTCCAAGTCGGAAATCGCTGATCGTTTGGAGGGATTGAAGTTGGGTGCCGATGCTTATATCGCCAAGCCTTTCAGTTTGGAGGAATTGCATGTCACGATAGATAACCTGGTAGATAATGTTCGCCGACTGAGAGGCAAGTTCAGTGGTGCCTTGAAGCAGGAGGACAAGGTAGAGAAGGTGTCGATGAAGGGTTATGACGAGGATTTGATGGAGCGAATTATGAAGTCTGTAAATGCCAACCTGGATGATTCCGACTTCAATGTGGAAAAGCTATGTGAGGAGGTGGGCATCAGCCGCACCCAGTTGCATCGCAAGTTGAAGGAGATGACGGGTGTTTCCACCACCGAGTTTATCCGCAACATCCGTTTGAATGAGGCTGCGCGTCTCATCAAGGAGCGCAAGGTGAACCCTACCCAGGTGGCTTATGCCGTAGGCTTTGCCAACTACAGTCATTTCTCTACCACTTTCAGAAAGCACTTTGGTGTGTCGCCTTCTGATTATGAAGCAAAATATGGGGAAAGATGCGAGGATACTGAGAAGAGTGACAAATGAATGCAATATGTGTAATAAAGAGTTAGTGGAATAAATTGAAAAGCAAAAGGAACATGGTGAAAAGCTGTGTTCCTTTTCTTTTGCTACTTTTGCAGCGCAAAACAACAAAATAGACAATAACAAAGAATAAACAATTAATTTTATGAAGAAATTTATCTTGTTGGTAGGTATGCTGCTGGGAATAATCTCCACTGTGGATGCAGCCGAACAGTTTGTAAAGTTTGACAAGGCTTCGGCTGAAAATGCCCTTCTTTTGACGGGCACGAAGGATACCATCCGTTATAGTCCTTCCGACTGGATGGGAGTGAAGATGGCTGTCGCTAACTTGCGCCATGACTTGCGTAGCGTGACGGGCTGTGAGTATGCTCCCATCGTGGTAGCTACAGTAGGAAAAAGCGAAATCGCCAAGAAATATCCCAAGCAATCCAAGCTGTTGAAGGGCAAATGGGAACAATATCTCATCTTCATAGACAAGGGACAACTGGTGATTCTCGGTTCCGACAAGCGTGGCACCATCTATGGTATCTATGAATTGTCTCGCCAGATAGGTGTGTCGCCTTGGTATTGGATGGCGGATGCGCCTATCGCCCATCATGACCAGCTCTATGTCTTGCCTGGTACTTATACGGATGGAGAACCTAAGGTGAAATACCGTGGCATCTTTATCAATGACGAGTGGCCATCCTTTGGTGGATGGTGCAACAATCTCTTCGGGGGAGTCAACTCCAAGGCTTACAGCCGTATCTTCGAACTGTTGCTCCGCCTGAAAGCCAACTATTTCTGGCCTGCCATGTGGGCTACAGCCTTTAATGAGGATGACCCCAAATCGCCACAGTTGGCGGATGACATGGGCATCGTAATGGGTACCTCTCACCATGAGCCGATGATGAGGGCACATAAGGAGTATGTGCGTCGCAAGGCTGAGGTGGGCCCATGGGATTATGCACAGAACCCTGAGCGCATCGAGAAGTTCTTCACTGATGGCTTGAAGCGCAACAGTAAGTATGATAACATCATCACCATCGGTATGCGAGGTGATGGCGATGTGGCGATGGGCAACGGCAAGGACGAGGACAACATCAAGACATTAGGAAAAGTGATCGAGGCACAGCGTCGCATCATCAAGGATTGCTATGGCAAGCCGGCAAGCTCCGTGCCTCAGCTCTGGGCTATCTTTACCGAGGTGCAGCGATACTATGATGCGGGATTCACCGTGCCAGATGACGTAACCCTGCTCTTCTGCGACAACAACTGGGGCTATATCCGCCGCAAGGGTACTGCCGCAGAACGCAAGCGCAAGGGTGGACTGGGCTTGTATTATCACATCGACATGAATGGTGGTCCATGGAACGACCGCTGGGTGAACACCACAACCATCCCGAAACTCCGTGAGCAGCTGCATGAGGCATACGCCAGTGGCATCGACCGTATCTGGATTATCAATGTGGGCGACTTGAAGCCGAAGGAGGTGCCTATCGACTTCATCATGGATTATGCATGGAACCCAGATGCGGTGAAACCTGGTGACGAACAACCTTGGCTGGAACGCTTCTCGGCAAGTATCTTCGGCGAGGAATATGCCAAGGAGACAGCCGACTTGATAGCCAAGTACAGCAAGTATAATCTCTTGCGCAAGCCTGAGGTTCAGGTGACAGGCTTGTTTAATGAGCATGAGATGCTGGTGATGTCACAGCGTTGGCAGTCGTTGGTGGAAAGGGCTGATCTGTTGCGCAAGCAGATGCCTAAGGAGAAGCAGGATGCTTTCTACCAGTTGGTTTATTATCCAGTGGTGGCTAGTGCTGGTGTGGCACAAATATACAATCTTGCCACCATGGGCGACAGCCTCGGTGTGGAGGTCTTGCTGAAGAAAGACCAGCAGTTGAACGATTATTATAATAATGTGTTGGCAGGAGGCAAGTGGAAAGGCATGATGATGGATAATCACATCGGTTATACTAAATGGTCAATTCCAGACAAGAATCGCAACCCGATGACCTTGGGCATGAAGATAGAGCATCCGTTAAATGTACCTGTTTCCACCACGGAGATTGGCATTCCTGCCTATCAGTACAGCCGAATCAAGGAAGGCAAGAATGCCAAGTGGATATTCTTGCCAGACTTGGGCAGAGGTAAGGGATGCATGGGCATCGACCATGTGATGGCAGCAAGTGAGCCGGATGGCAAGGGGGCATCGCTGGAATACGATTTCGAGCTTTCTTCCGATATGCAGCAGCTTTCCATCGCCCTCGGCATTCTGCCAACCCAGGATGTCTATCCAGCTCGTGGCCTTCGCATCGGTGTTCAGATAGACGACCAGCCCTTGCAGATTGTGGATGCTCGCGCAGGATTTGTGGATACCTTTGCCGAGTACACTCCTCGGAATCTCGCTGTGTCCAAAGTGTTGAAACCATTGCCTCAGCAGCCTAAGCTGGTTTTGAATGGTTGGTGGAAAGGGAAGAAGCAGTTGCGAAGAAATGAGGTCTTTGACAACCAGCGTTGGTTGGCAGCTACGTCATCATCTGCAGTCAAGGCTGGTAAGCATACGATTCGTGTCGTGATGATAGACCCAGAGATTGTCTTGGAGCAGGTGGTTATCAATCCAGACAACAACAGATACAGCTATTTTGGGCAAAACTTGTAGGTAAAGATGTAAAATCGGTGTGTTTCTTTTGAAATGCACCGTTTTTTTCTTACACCATGGTTGTTTTGCTAAAGTATTTGTAACATACAGCAAAGTAAAATGTCTGTTTTATTGCTACCTTTGCGCTCAAAAATAGAAACTAATAATTTTAGATAAACAATGAACAATAAGTTTTTGATTGCTTCTGCATTGTGTATGAACTTGGGCGCAGCAATGAATGCGCTGAATCCTATCATACAAACCCAGTTGACGGCCGACCCTGCACCGATGGTGGATGGGGATACCCTCTATGTCTATACCGGACACGATGAGGATGGGGCTGATTTCTTCTGGATGAACGAATGGCGTGTCTATTCTACCAAAGATATGGTGAACTGGACCGACCATGGCTCTCCTCTCGACCTCTCTTCCTTCGCCTGGGCGGATGACCGTGCCTGGGCGGCACAAACCATCAAGCGAAATGGCAAATATTACTGGTATATCTGCGCCCACTCCAAGTTGAGTGGTGGTATCGCCATCGGTGTTGCCGTGAGCGATTCGCCTACAGGTCCTTTCAAGGATGCACTCGGCAAACCTCTCTTTGATAATGGTAAGTGGGATAACATCGATCCTACGGTCTGGATAGATAATGATGGGCAGGCATATCTCTATTGGGGCAATCCTCATCTCTATTATGCCAAGTTGAATGACGACATGATTAGCCTGAAGGACGGAGTGGACCCTAAGGAAGCCATTGATGACAAGCGACAGGTGGGCAGAATCCACATGACCGTGGATGGCTTTGGTGCTCCTGATGTGGAGAATCGTGACTCTACCGTGAAATATAAAGATAATTATACCGAGGGTCCTTGGTTTATGAAGCGAGGCAAAAACTATTATATGCTCTATGCGGCAGGTGGTGTGCCTGAGCATATCGCTTACTCGATGAGCAAGAAACCGCTCGGACCTTGGAAATACAAGGGAGAAATCATGCCATTGGAGAAAACGGGTTCCTTTACTAACCACTGTGGTGTGGTGGACTTCAAGGGAAAGTCTTATTTCTTCTATCATACAGGCAAACTGGGTGGTGGATTCGGACGCAGCGTTGCCGTAGAGGAATTCAAGTATAATGCTGATGGCACATTCCCTATCATCCATCATACACAGGAGGGAGTATCTCCTGTCGGTACTCTCAATCCTTTCAAGCGCAATGAGGCTGAGACCATCGCTTACTCCAAGGGCGTGAAGTCGGAACAGACAGATGAAACTGGTGTGTATATCTCGGAGATTCATACCGGTGATTATATAAAGGTACGCGAGGTGGACTTCGGCAACGAGGCACCAGACCTGTTTGCTATCTCTGCGGCTTGCTCTTCATTGGGCGGATCGCTGGAAGTGCATCTCGACAAGGAAGATGGCGAACTGGTGGCAAGGATTGACGTGACCAGGACCGGTGGCTGGGAAAAGTGGAAGACATTCTCGGCACAGATGCTCAAGAAGGTGACTGGCAAGCATGATGTCTACTTCGTGTTCAAGGGATTGAAGGGAAGCAAACTCTTCAACTTAGACTGGTGGAAGTTTGAGAAGAACTTCCAGAACCCTGTGTTGTGGGCAGATGTGCCAGATCCAGACGTGATTCGTGTGGGCGACAACTTCTATATGGTCAGCACCACGATGCATCTGATGCCAGGTGCCCCTATCATGCGTTCCAAAGATCTGGTCAACTGGGAGACGGTGAACTATATCTTCCCAAAACTCACGGATTCTCCTAAATATGATATGAAGGAGGGAACTGTGTATGGCAGAGGACAATGGGCTACCTCGCTGAAATATCACAGAGGAAAGTTTTATGCCCTCTTTGCTCCCAATGACAACCCTGGGGGAAAAACTTATATCTGCACGGCGGATAGTGCTGAGGGCGAGTGGACCATCCACAGCCGTCTGCGCCATTTCCATGATGCCTCTCTCTTCTTCGATGATGATGACAAGGTATATGTGGTGTATGGTACGGGAGACATCGTGCAGCTGAATGCTGACCTTACTGATGTGGTACCAGGAAGCCAGCGCAAGCTCTTTGAGCGTGATGTCGAGGAGACTGGTTTGTTGGAGGGTTCTCGCATGATCAAGCATGACGGCAAGTATTATCTCCTGATGATTTCGGGTTATATCAAGGGACATCCGCGTCGTGAGGTTTGCTATCGTGCAGACCATATCTATGGACCATACGAGAAGAAGGTTATCTTGGAGACCGAGTTTGCCGGTTTTGGTGGAGTAGGACAGGGCACCATCGTGGATGCACCCGACGGCAAATGGTATGGCTTTATCTTCCAAGACCGTGGCGGTGTGGGCAGAGTGCCTACCTTGGAGCCTTGCACTTGGAAGGACGGATGGCCTATCTTGGGAGATGCGAAGGGCAATGTGCCTCTCCAGATGAGCAAGCCTGTATTGGGATACAACGACAAGACCATCGTGCATAGTGATGATTTTGCCAAGGACAAGCTCGACCTGCAGTGGCAGTGGAACCATAATCCTGTGGATGAGGCTTGGTCGCTCACCGAGCGCGAGGGCTATCTCCGCCTGAAGACCTCTCGCATCGCACAGAATCTCTTCATGGCTCCAAACACGTTGACTACCCGCATGGAAGGACCTACCTGCGAGGCGGTGGTAAAAATGGACGTGAGCCAGATGAAGGATGGAGATGTGGCAGGCTTTGCTGCATTCCAGGGCGATGCCGCCTTACTCTCAGTCGTCAAGGAGGGCAAGAAATGGTTTGTGGTTGGAAGCAAGGACAATTCTGTGTTGAGCGATGAGCAGAAAATGGTTACTGGTGTGAAGCATGAGGAAGTATATCGCCAGGCTGTGAAATCCAAGACCATCTATCTGAAGATCAGTTGTGATTTCCATAAGGACAAAGACTTGGCAACCCTGTCTTATAGCTTGGATGGCAAGAAATGGACGGAGGCAATCAGAGACTTCAAGATGATGTTTGACTACCGCCGCCTCTTCATGGGTACACGTTTCGCCATCTACAACTATGCTACCAAGAACGCTGGCGGCTATGTGGATGTGGATAGTTTTGGATATTCCAAAAAATAGTTGTACCTTTGCATAGAATATAAAACAACAGACAATAAAAATCTAATATTGATAAGCGTATGAATAGAAAACAAATCATATTAGGTTCTATGGTCTTAGCCATGGCTCTGCCTATGCAGATGATGGCTAAGAAGACCGTGACCGATAATAGTTGCCGCCTTTGGTACAATGTCCCAGCCAAACACTGGCTGGAGGCATTGCCGATAGGTAATTCCCACTTAGGCGGTATGGTGTATGGAGGCATCCAGGATGAGAACATCCAGCTTACGGAGGAAACCTTCTGGAGTGGTGGACCTCATAACAACAATAGTCAGAAGTCGTTGGATTCCCTCCCTAAAGTCAGGGAATTGATATTCAATGGTAGGGAATATGAGGCTGCCCGTATCATCAACAGGGATTTCGTGGTGGGTCCTCACGGTATGCGCTTCCTGCCGATGGCCAATCTTCATATCAGGATGCAGAATCAGGGAAAGGCGGAGCTTTTTGAGCGCGAATTAGACTTAAAGAGGGCGGTTACCACCACTTCTTTTGTTCTTGATGATGTGAGATATACTCGCACAACTTTTGCTTCGCTGGCAGATGGAGTCATTGTTTGCCATATTAAGGCAAGCAAGAAAGGTGCCTTAAAGTTTGATGTAACCCTAGACTCGCCTTTTGAACATCAGGTTCAGAAGACGCCTCATGGTATTGTGCTGAGAGTTAAAGGACAAGACCAGGAGGGTATCAAGGCTGCTCTTACCGCCGAATGCGTAGCTGATGTGAAGACGGATGGCACTGAGGCTACCATCATCGTGAGTGCCGCAACCAACTTTGTCAACTATCATGATGTGTCGGGTAATGCCGCACAGCGCAATGCTTCTTATATCAATAAGGTAAGTGACTTGAGCTTTGCCCAGTTGGAGAAGCGTCATGTGGAGGCTTATCAGAAGCAGTTTAACACCGTGAAGTTGAGTCTCCCTACAGATGCCAATGCCCAGTTGCCTACCGATCAGCGACTGGATCAGTTTACGGGCAGCAAGGATATGGCGATGGTGGCATTGATGTTCAATTATGGCCGCTATCTGCTCATCTCTTCTTCCCAGCCTGGAGGACAGGCTGCTAATCTGCAAGGTGTATGGAATGATAACAGAAATGCACCTTGGGACAGCAAGTATACCATTAATATCAATACGGAGATGAATTATTGGCCAGCTGAGGTAACCAATCTGAGCCAGAATGCAGAGCCTCTGTTCTCCCTGGTCAAGGATTTGAGTGAGACGGGTGCCAAGACAGCAAGTGAAATGTATGGTTGTCGTGGTTGGGTGGCTCATCACAACACGGATATCTGGCGTATCGCCGGTCCGGTGGATGGAGCGTACTGGGGTATGTTCCCGAATGGTGGCGCATGGCTCTCCACACATCTGTGGCAACATTATCTCTATACGGGCGATAAAGCATTCTTGCGCCAGTGGTATCCTGTGCTCAAGGGCGCAGCAGAATTCTATCTCGACTATATGCAGCCATTGCCTGGCACACAGTGGAAGGTAACTGTGCCTTCCGTGAGCCCAGAACAAGGACCTATGGGCAAGAAGACTCCCGTGACCGCTGGTTGCACGATGGATAACCAGATAGCTTTTGATGCACTGAGCAATGCTATCCATGCTTCTGAGGTGTTAGGATTGGATGAGGCTGAGCGTGGACAGATGAAGACATTGCTCTCGCAGATTCCTCCGATGCAGATAGGCAAGTATGGACAACTGCAAGAATGGTTGATTGATGCCGATGACCCAAAGAATGAGCATCGCCACATCTCCCATCTTTATGGTCTGTATCCTTCTAATCAGATTTCTCCCTTCTCTCATCCTGAACTGTTCCATGCGGCAGCCAATACGCTGAAGCAGCGTGGCGACATGGCTACGGGATGGAGCCTGGGATGGAAGACAAACTTCTGGGCCCGTATGCTGGATGGCAATCATGCTTTCAAGATTATCAGCAATATGCTCAAGCTCTTGCCGGTTTCCGATAACGAGTTGAAGGAAAAACGCCCTGATGGCAGAACTTATCCTAATCTCTTCGATGCCCATCCTCCATTCCAAATAGATGGCAATTTTGGCGTGACTGCAGGTATCGCCGAAATGTTGATTCAGAGCCATGATGGAGCCGTGCATCTCTTGCCAGCCTTGCCTGATGTATGGGCAGATGGCGAGGTAAAGGGGCTTTGTGCTCGTGGTGGATTTGTGGTTGACATGAAGTGGCAGAACAAACAGCTGGTTTCGGCTAAGATACATTCCTCTTTAGGCGGACCCCTGCGTATCCGTTCCTATGTTCCCTTGAAAGGGAAGGGATTGAGAAAGGCTGAGGGCACTTGTGCGAATCCTTTGCTCCAAGCCGCTGTCATCAAACAACCGATGGAACAGCATCGTGTGGATGAAGGAGTGAAGGCTCATATCCCACAAGTTTTCGAGTATGATTTGGATACAGAAGCAGGAAAATCTTATCAAATTAAGTAAAATCACAAATAGTTGCCATAAAACTACGAAAAATCCACCTTTGTGTTTAGTTTCTTTCGTAATTTTGTGGCAACTTTTGTATAATCATAAACTTCATAAAGAATGAACAAACTATTAATTGCAACTTTTAGCCTAGCCTTATGTGCTGGCTCTATCTCGGCTTTAGCTCAGAATGGTCAGGTATCTGCCCAGAAGAAGCTGGTGACTCAACAGCAACCAGGTAGAATGACTTGGTCGGCAGACAATGGAAATGGAACTTATACTAATCCTCTCTTCTATGATGAGTTCTCTGACCCAGATATTATCAGAGTGGGTGAGGATTACTATCTGGCGGGGACCACGATGCACTCTGTGCCAGGATTGGTGGTGCTGCATTCCAAGGATTTGGTCAACTGGGAATTCTCCTCTTATTGCTTCGACCGTTTTGATGATTCCAATGATTTCAATCTCCGCAATGGCAAGGAGGCATATGGTCAGGGTATCTGGGCTCCTGCCATCCGTTATCATAATGGCAAGTTCTATATCTTCTCCAATATCAATGGACATGGTTTGCAAGTCTTTATCTCAGACAGTGCCAAGGGACCTTGGAAACATCAGCAGATCAAGGGCGACATCTACGACCTCTCAGTGCTTTTCGATGACGATGGCAAGATATATGCTATCCATAAATATGGCAATGTTACCGTAACCGAGTTGAAACCAGACTTGAGTGGACCAGTGGAAGGCTCCAGTAAGGTGGTTATCCCAGAGGGTAATGCAATGGGAGAGGGGCACCATATCTACAAGATCAATGGCATGTATTATATTCTCTCTGCCGATTATTCACCGATGGGACGAATGCAATGTGCCCGAAGCAAGAGTATTTGGGGACCTTACGAGACTTGTGTCATCAGTGAGCGTGAGTCGTTTGGCTATTCGGCTGCTTGGACGGTCAATAATGTCGGCTTAGGTCGCCCTGTGCCAGAGGATGGATTTAAGTTTAAGAATAATAAACCTTCTGATGAAACCTTGATTTGTTCAACCATCCATCAAGGTGGCATCGTGCAGGCTCCCGATGGTAAATGGTGGGGAGTATCGATGCAGGATTTCAATGCCGTGGGCAGAACGGTATGTCTTTCGCCTATCACTTGGGTTGACGGCTGGCCATACTTCGGCTTGGAGAAGAACCTCGGTCGCTCACCTCGTACCTGGTTCAAGCCAAATGATGTGGTAAAGACTCCTGTGGCAACATACGACCGCTGTGATGATTTCTCAGGCAAGACCTTTAAGCCTATATGGCAGTGGAACCATAATCCGAATGATAAGATGTGGTCGCTCAACAAGGAGCGCAAAGGCTGGCTTCGTCTTCATTCCATGCCTGCCAAGCAGTTGCTTTGGGCTAAGAACTCGCTTACCCAGCGTGCGATAGGCCCTGTGTCTTATACATCGGTGAAACTGGATGCTTCTAAGCTGAAAGCTGGTGATGAGGCTGGTCTCGGTGCCATCAACATGCCATACGCTTCCCTGGGCGTGGTGAAGACAGATAAGGGCTTGGCATTGAGATGCTATGACCAAAATACCAACAAGGAAGTGTTGAAGCCGTTGGCTAAAAGTAAGGTAGTTTGGTTGCGCCTTTGGGGTGATTATGACAAGAGCCAGTTGCAATATTCCTATTCTCTGGATGGTAAGAACTGGGAGAATATCGGTGAGCAGATGCTTTCACCTTATCAGTTGAAGACCTTCCAGGGTGTACGTGTGGCACTTTATGCCTTCAATAAGAAAAATGTGAATGGCGGTGTGGCTGATTTTGATGATTTCAAGGTGGAGGAGCCGATGGCTGACAGAACAGCCAATTTGCCTATCGGAAAGACCATAAGATTCTCTAATCTCGCTGATGGCAGTCTGATGGATGCTACCGGACATGGATTGATGCATAGTTCCGGTAACCGAAACGACATGAGAAATCAGGTGAAGTTTGTTGTGGAGGATAGAGGTAAGGGAAAGATTGCTTTGAAGACGGCTGACGGACGATATGTTTATATTGCTGGTGCTGGCTTATCTGGTGATGTTCGTCTGACTTCCGACTCTTCCAAGGCTGAAGAGTTTGTATGGCAGGATATGCTTTATAACCGCTGCATGCTGCTTTCTTTGAAGACGCAGCGTTATGTAGGTAAAAATCCTATGGATGGAAGTCCTTATTCTGCAGATTTCCAAGGAACTGACGCCGGTATGAAGAATGGGTGTGTTTTCACTTGGGATGTTGTTGAGTAAAGATATCTGTTCTTTATAAATTAGAAGAGGCAGACTCTCGCTGTGAGGGAGTCTGCCTCTTTTTCTTTTGTGATATTGTTCGATTATTCGAAATAGAATGTAAGTGCTATTATTTTGCTATGTGCTGACTTAGCAGATAGTGTGTACGGGAGTGTACTCTTGTCTTTTATGTTTTTGATGTGATTCTTATCGTATGTATCTGTTATTCCATACATGAATTTCAATTCAGGGCGAAGCTTGAAATAAGGCAGATAGAAATCACACCCCAATCCCAGCTCCAGGAACAGATCAGTTTTCTTCATTTTGATATAATCTTCGTTCTTGCTGTTCAGATTCATCATCGGGTTGATTCCTGCC
>ERZ1023674.35-NODE-35-length-34403-cov-31.215034_pt1 | contig 34403 bp, 33 predicted proteins | sample MGYA00380343_ERZ1023674 | MGnify/ENA primary metagenome ERZ1023674 (study PRJEB33179, sample SAMN07448985) | human gut metagenome | biome: Human-gut; feature: Human associated habitat; material: Faeces | host: Homo sapiens | place: India: Bhopal | collected...
CTTAATAGATTTCGTTGTAAATCGTGCTTGAACATTGGTCATGCGGTCATCCCATGGACCGATGCTGTCACAATCCTAAATATTCCTCATTCGAGCGACGACAAGTGCAGAGCGATACTGCAATGGGGAACAAATATAACTTTTTTCAAAACTAATAGGTACAACTACTTGTAATATAGTAGTGACGCTGTATTGGTAATCGCCAGATATGGAACGTAAGCAATATCTAGATCAGATAAAGGATTTGGTTCAGACTGTCCAGACACTTCTGGATGCCAATATTGCTTTGGGTAATAAGCAGAAGGAGCAAAAGACAGAGTCAGATCGTAAGATTGCCAATTTGCAGGCTCAGGTTGACAAGCTTACAGGAGAACTGCAAGCCCGTAGGCGTAAGATGCATGGCAAGAACAATGATAGGATTTCTTTAGGGGATTCTTTGACATGATTGTAGCTGGAAGAGGGGATTATGCCTTGATGACAGAGGCACTTTTAGTTAAACCTGTTTATAAATCAGAAAAGTCCAAATTCTTAAAATACTCTGTATCCCCAGTAAACACTGGGGATGGAGTTGTATTGTCATAGGGGTTGGATGCTTACTTTAAGCATTACGAAAATAGTCAGCAACGCCCTAAATATATGGTGAGTGATTTGTTGATTCAGAGCAGAGGATACGAACCTAATTATTTGGCAGTAGAAATGAAAAAGAAAGGAAAGATGAAAAATGCCAAAAATGATAGAGAGTGTTTAATATCTTTGGTTCAGCCAAGTTCGCTCAGCAATCGCACAGATTGCGTTCATGATACGCTGCTCGGTGCTTTTATAGTTGTTGGTGAGAATGGCATTGATATGGAGATATATCGCTATTTATGGAAAGATGGCAAGGTTGAAATGGCAGGATATCTTGGTGTTTGTATGCAAGGTCAATTGTATATAACTTTAGTTAATAAAACTGTTATACGATGAAAACTAATGAGGTAATTTTAACGTCCAAGAGTATTCAGCATATTCTGAAAGGATATAATCCAGAAAAGGCAATTTCAGAATATATTTGGAACGGATTTGATGCTAATGCAACAGAGGTGGACATCAATATAAAGTATGCCAACGAAAAGTTTGGATTGGCAGATTCTATAGAGATAGTTGATAATGGTGATGGCATCTGCTATGAGGAGTTGGCTGATAAATTTAAGGTGTTCTATGATTCGGCAAAGCGAAAAGGTAAAAAGGAAAAAACGGATTTGGTTCATGGTAAAAATGGATATGGACGTTTGACATTCTTTAAATTTGCAAGATTTGCGTCTTGGAATACAAGATACAAGTTAGCTGATTCTATCTATGAATACAGAATAGATGTGAATAGTGAAGACTTAAAACACTATCAAGCTTCTGATAAACAGTTAGCTGTTGGTGATGTATCAGGTACAGTAGTTTCTTTCAAAGATATTAATGCTGATATTACATCTGGGTATGTGAAAGAAAAGCTCGTTCCTTATCTGAAAACTCGATTTGCTTGGTTTCTAGAAGTCAAGAAGGAAGCAAAAATTCAGATTAATGGAGAACTATTAGATTATAAATCTGTTATAGCGGAGAGAGAGGATGTCAAATTCGATGTATATGATATCGAGCACACTAGGCATACTTTCCATGGTGTTTACATTAATTGGAACAAAAAGTCGGCTGATGAATATTCAAAATTCTACTTTCTAAATAAAGAGTATAAGGTAAAATATCGGAAAACGACTAAACTGAATAATAAAGGAGATAACTTTTATCATAGTTTGATTTTGGTTGATGACTTCTTTGATGAGATTACAAAAACAGAAATGAGTGAAGAAGAAACGGAAACTAGAAGTTTGTTTGATTCTGACAAAAATCGTACTATTTTTAAAAGCTTGGAAAAACAGTTGAATGATTTTTTGGCAGAAAAGCGTCGTCCGTTCTTAAAAAAACAGGCAAATTCTGTTATTGATAGTTTTGAAAAAGAAAAGGTCATGCCTGATTTTGGTTCAAATCCATGGGATTTGAAGAAGAAAGAAACATTTGTAGATTTTGTCAAGGGCTTATATGAAGTACGACCAGCTGTTTTTATGAAATTGAATACAGATCAAAAGCGTATATTCTTAGAGTTACTCAATTTGGTTATGGACACTAAAGAACAAGACAGTTTGTTTAAAATTCTTGATTCAGTGGTAGAACTAAGTTCCGATGATAGAAAAGAATTTGCAAAAATCTTAGAAACAACTCGTTTAAAGCGAGTTATATCTACAATTAATTTGATAAAAGATAGAATTTTGGTTGTAGAGGATTTGAAGAAAGTCCTTTTTGACCATTCTTTGAAAGCTGGTGAAGTTAAGCATTTGCAGAAAATTCTTGTAGATCATTATTGGATTTTCGGTGAAGAATATAATTTAGTGTGTTCCGAAGAAGTAAAATTTACGCAGGCTTTAGAGAAGTATAGATACGAGCTTTTGGGAGTAACAGAAAAAGAATATATCAATCATCCAGATAAGTATAAAGAAATGGACTTATTTTTGACTGGACAGGATTCGCAGTATGGTACTCCTCATAATTTGGTAGTAGAGATAAAAAGTCCTACTTACATAAAGCAATTGACATATAAAGAGTTTGGACAGATACAAACGTATGGTGATGTAATCCTTAAGACAGATGCGTTTAATGATCATCGAGAAAGATGGACATTTATATTGATAGGGCAGGATGTAGATTCAAATCTTCGAGATTCTGTAATAAAGGATCCTTTGTCGGGCTGGGCTTATACAAAAGCAAATGCGTCGTTCTATATCAAAACATGGAGTCAGGTTATTAATGACGTGGAGTTCCGACACAAGTATCTTTTAGACAAACTCTTGATAGAAAGGCAAAAACTTTCTTCGTCTGAAACGTTAGAGGAGATGATGGAAGAAATGCATAAAAGTAATGCTGCAATCAAGTAAAGTAGCATATACTTAAGGAACTTATGGAAGTAGAACTCTTGAAGTAATATAAATTATTATGGATAAGAATGAAGTAAAGAAAATATTCGATTTATATGAATATCATTTATTAAAGGAAGAAGAGGATTATATGGTTTATGCCGTAGGTCGCAATCTTTATCCTGGTGTCGAAATTGTTTGCTTTAATAATGTTGATACAGCCCGAATTGATAAACTTACGGAAGAATTCAGAAGTTTGAATTATTCAGTTCGTGTGTGTAAGGAGGCGGAAGTCGAAAACATAGAAGATTATCTTTTTGATTGGTTCTTTCAAGTAAAGCAAGCTAATGCTCAGATTAAAAATCGATACAAAGAATATACATCTGCTGTTATGCATGCTTATGGATTAGACCAAGAACAATTAGCAGCTGCTAAGTATGAATATGTAAGATGCCCATATACAGTAGAGCGTAATTATACGAGCAAAGCATATACAAGCGGTGTGCCTATAATAAACTCTTTGCGAAGTGAATTGGATTCGAAAGGTGCAAGATTAGTAATTGTAGAAGCTCCAGCAGGTTATGGAAAAACATCAACAGCAATGGAATTGCTTAATAGTTATTCTGATGTAACATCAAAAGTGCGTCCGTTCTATATGGAACTTTATAAGGATCGTCAAGCTCCAACTTTTTATTATTTGTTGATATCACAAATTAATAAGACCTTTAATGTGCTGCTTGGTGATACTATCGTGATGCACAATATCAAAGAAGGAAGAATTCCTTTGATTATAGATGGATTTGACGAGCTTCTGAATGAGGATTTGGACCACGGAAATTCTAAGTCCGAAAAGAATAAGGGAAAAACCATGTTGGAAACAATAGCTGAACTTTTGGAAGGGAATGCCAAGATTATTTTGACTACCAGAAAAACAGCCATTCTTTCTGGTCCCGAGTTTTATGACTGGTATGAGCAAAAGACATCAAGTAAGCAAGATGTGGACATAGTTCGATATAAATTGGAGCAACCAAGAATAGAGGATTGGCTGAGTGAAGCTAAAATGCGTCTTTTGCCTTCTAATATTCATGATTTGTCTAATCCTGTAATATTAGGATATCTACATTTTCTTAGTGACGTTGAATATAAAGCAGAGGCACATTCTGATTCGCTAGTGCAAAATTATGTAACAAAACTTCTTACTCGAGAAATTGAACGCCAGCAACTCCCTTTTTCGGATATTAATGAGCAGCAGCTTATTTATGAGCGTTTGGCATCAGCTTTTGCATATAACAATATAAATTCCGATTCAAGAAAGAACGTTAAGAATGCTATACTGTTGTTATCTTCTGATATTTTGGAAAAATATGCTACGCCAAGCAAAGATACAGATAATATAGCAAACAGCTTAACAAATCATGCTTTGCTTGATAGAAAGGGTGATAATAATATTGGTTTCATTAATGATTTTATTTTGGGGCTATTTTTGGGTTATTCTCTTATAGATGTTAAGCATGATGAACTTCCTGGTTATTATAAAGATATGTCCTTGCAGTTTCTTGAAAAAGTAATTGAAGCTATGGCTGCTTGTGATGAGGAAAAAAGAGAATACACGTGTATGCAATTGGAGGATATGTGTAGTAAAATGACACCTGATTTGAGATTGTTTTCGGAAATTAAATTACTGCATAAACCAAAGTCTAATTTTAAAGAGACATATTTGGAAAGCAAAATTTTGATGAATACATGTTTTGATGCGCCCTCAAGTTTTGTTAGATGTAATTTCGTAAATATTAATTTTGAGGAAGGAAAAGTCAATTTTGATGTTTTTGACGACTGTATGTTTATTGGTTGCAAGTTCAATCAAGTTGATATTGTTGGTAAAACTGAAGGGGTGGATTTCTTTGAATGTGTAAAAGACGGTTCTGGATTCGATCCAAATTTTCATGAAGTTATTGAAACTATCGACAAGGGAAACCAACAAATTCCAATGGAATTGGAAATCTTAAAGCAGTATATTCCGAAGGGGGCAAAAGGGAGAAAGATGCAAATCATATCACGATTAAAGAATGAGTTTGTTGATGGGAAATCATTTAAGAAGGTTTTCTGTTCATTAGTGACTCGTGGTTATATTTTGACAGATGGTGATAAGTCTCATATATCTGATTCTGGTTTAGATTTCCTTAATAAAAATGTATAGTCATGGAAACAATTAAAGAAAATATAGAAGGAAGAATCATACCATTATTGGAAAAAGCAGGCATGTATTATCGTGTCTTCTCACGAGTAAAATCCAAAGAGTCTATTCAGAAGAAACTGGATATTAAAGCTAATGCTTATAGAAGAAGCGGTAGAAAGATGCAAGATATCATTGGTATTCGTGTGATTTTTTATTTTCAAGAGGATGTGTCTATTTTTTATGAAAAGCTGAAGACAATGGAAGGTTATGATTCTACGAATGAATCAAATTCTTCAAAGGAACTCAAAGAACTGACTGATATTATAGAGTCTTTTGATGGCGGTGACCCTCAACATGAAAAATTGAAGAGACTGTTGCCTTTTCATGATAAAGTTTTTATGCCGGAAAGATTGAATTTGGTAATGAGAATGAACCATCGAGAGCAAGAGAGATTGAAAGATGCTTTGAGTGAGTATGGAGATAATGCGAGTCTTATTGATGCAACTTATGAGGTACAGTTGAGAACTGTTTTATCTGAAGGTTGGCATGAAATTGAACATGATTTGCGATATAAAACCAAAGATGAAACTTGGTGGGACTTTTGCAAGGATGAGTCGAGAATGTTGAATGGTATATATGCATCGCTTGAAACTAATGAAAGAGCATTATCCCAGATGATTCATGAGTTAACATATAAAAACTACAAAAATAAATCATGGGATGCAATGATTAGATTTCATCTTTGTAAGCGTATGAGCGAAGAAAAGCTTCCAAATGAGCTTTGTGAGATTTTAGATAATGATGAAAGGCTTGCTAAAGAAATTTTGCATGTTACTAGGAAGGAATTTACTAATTGGTTGTGGTCAATGACAGTAAAACCCCCATTGTCAACAAAGTTTGCTCTATTTTTGATAAATAGGAAGATGTTGAATGACGAGCGAATAACTTCTTTGGAAGATAATGCTGTAAAAGTGATATTGGGGGGCATGCCGTAAAAAATGGTAAATGCTTTAATCATTGTATCTTTTTTTTTAAATATTATACAAATGGAAGTGATAAAAATAAATATTGATGGCGTGCTCTTTATAGAGCCACGCCTCTTCAAAGACTCTCGTGGTTATGCCTTTAATTATGAGTAAATTATAATTAAAAATTAGTTTATAACTTCTGTAAATTACCGTTAGCCCGTATGGCGGTACCTATATATATATTACCTTTGCATCCGTAATCAAAACAGTTTGATAATGGAAACAAGGGAATATTTCTAAAAAGTGATGTAGGACTACAAACAAAATTGTAAAGGTTGTAGCTTGCGCAAGTATTGTAAGGATTGGGAAGTGGATTATGATTGGCTCATTGAGTTTAAACATAAGTTGACGCAACTGCAGACATATAATCAAATCGAATTTTTAGATTGCTCAATGCAGGTATGATCAAGGCGGTCCCATCCCGCACAACCTGGCGTAGACCTTTGATGGTCCGCCAACCTTGTAGCGTAGCGGTTCCGAGCACCGGAGGGCGGTTACATCCTCTCGTCCCTGAGGGAAGAGAGGCTTGGTGAGAAAGGTGGAGCTCTCCTTGCAGGAGAGACGGAGAGGTAGAAAAAACTCCTTCTTTAATGGTAAAGAAGGACGGGATGATTTTAGAAACAACAAATAAACAATTATGAAAGGAATCGTATTAGCAGGTGGAAGCGGTACTCGCTTGTACCCCATTACAAAGGGTATCAGCAAGCAGCTGATACCAATCTTTGACAAACCGATGATATATTACCCAATATCAGTATTGATGTTGGCAGGTATCCGTGAAATACTCATTATTTCAACACCATTTGATTTACCAGGCTTCAAGCGCCTCTTAGGCGATGGAAGCCAGTTAGGTGTGAAGTTCGAGTATGCAGAGCAGCCATCACCAGATGGCTTAGCCCAAGCCTTCATTATCGGAGAGAAATTCATTGGTAATGATTCCGCTTGCCTCGTATTAGGCGATAATATCTTCTATGGTGCAGGATTAAATCAGATGCTGCATCAAGCAGTAGTAGATGCTGAGCAGAACAACAAGGCTACCGTTTTTGGCTATCGTGTAAGTGATCCGGAACGATATGGAGTTGCTGAGTTTGATGAGCAAGGCAATTGCCTGAGCATTGAAGAGAAGCCTGAGCATCCAAAGAGCAACTATGCTGTGGTAGGCTTATACTTCTATCCTAACAAGGTAGTAGAAGTAGCCAAGCATATCAAGCCATCTGCTCGTGGTGAGTTGGAAATCACCACCGTTAATCAGGAGTTCCTGAAGGATAAGCAGCTGAAGGTACAGACCATGGCAAGAGGATTTGCCTGGCTCGATACCGGAACCCATGATTCTCTTTCTGAAGCATCCACCTTTATTGAAGTCCTGGAGAAGCGCCAGGGCTTGAAGGTGGCTTGTTTGGAAGGTATCGCATACCGTCAAGGTTGGATTACTGCAGAACAATTGAGAGAGAATGCTCAGCCTATGCTGAAGAATGACTATGGCAAGTATCTCGTTTCAATACTTGAAGAGAAAGATCAAACATTAAAAAAGAATTTGGAATTTTAAGCAGGAAATAATTATGGCAGGTGAAATGCCTGGGGCTTATTTTATAAGCTACTTTTCGGCTCTTGGTATGGAGCCTGCCTTTCTTAAAATATAAAACAATGAATATAATCAAAACAAATATTGAAGGCGTTCTCATTATAGAGCCACGCCTCTTCCGCGACTCTCGTGGCTACTTCTTCGAGAGTTTCAGCGAGCGAGAGTTTGATGAGAAGGTTTCCCCAATTCTGGGACATAGTGTTCACTTCTGCCAAGACAATGAGTCAATGAGCAGCTATGGTGTGATGCGAGGCTTGCACTTCCAGCGCCCACCTTATACCCAAAGCAAGTTGGTACGCTGCGTAAAAGGCAGAGTCCTCGATGTAGCAGTAGATATTCGCAAAGGATCACCAACCTATGGCAAGCATGTAGCCGTAGAGTTAACCGAAGATAATCATGTCCAGTTCTTCATTCCAAAGGGATTTGCCCATGGTTTCGCAGTTCTCTCAGAAACTGCAGTCTTCCAATACAAGTGTGATAACTTCTATCATCCAGAGGCAGATGGTGGCATCAGTATCCTTGATGATAGTCTTGGCATTGATTGGAAGATACCAACAGAACATGCTAATCTCTCAGATAAGGATACGAAGCATGCAATGCTGAAAGACTTTGATAGTCCATTCGATATCAACGTGGATTTATACTAAGTCATACGTTGTTCTTGTTAAGCATTGACTATGCCGTAATGGAGAAGTCGAAGGAAATCTATACTTTGCCAGCCGAGTTTGGCTGGAGCGACTTAGGCAGTTGGGGCAGCCTCCGTACCTTGCTTCCACAAGACGAGGCTGGCAATGCCAAGGTAGGCAAGGACATCCGCTTGTATGAATGTAAGAACAGCGTGGTTAATGCAGCCGATGAAAGCAAGGTAGTAGTTCAAAGCTTGAATGGCTGTAGCGTAACTAGAAGAATGGACAACTGCTTGTTTGCTCTTTGAAGGAAGAACTGAAAGTTAAGGAGTTTTTGTAGTAGTAATTCAGCGATGCATTGAATAAAATAGTTAGGTGAAAATGGAAAAGAGAAAAGAATTAAGTGTTGCGGTTTTGGAATTATTGAGCAATATCTTAGGTGATACGACTGACGGCTTGACAGGAACTGAAATTCATAGGTTCTTATTACAAGCTGGGATTTCCGATATTTCAGAAAATGATACCTTTTTAGCTAAACGTAAAAGGCTATTCAATGCTTTTACCAATTTCCAAAGTACCCAAAAATGTTGCAATAACATATTGAAATTCATTCAACTTGTTCTATCTCCTTCTAGATTTGTAGGCAAGTCTGAGGAGTTTGAGGCATTGAGATCAAAAGTAAACCAACAGTTGGCATTCGAAGGTTATGAAATTAAAGAAAACGGAAAGTTTGCTCAGATTCAAAAAGCCAATGTCATTTCTGATGTAGAGCTAAAGGTCGAAAATTTAAAGCAAGAACTCATAAATAGAAATGCTCATACTCAAATATTCAGATATTGTACTCCAGAACTTCTTTCCAATAACTATTTCCATTCAGTTTTTGAAGCAAGTAAGGGATTATTTCAGAGAATCCGTGATTTGTCAGGTCTTACTACAGATGGCAATGCCCTTATAGAGCAAGTATTTAGTAGCGATCCTATTTTGATCATAAACAATTACCAGACAAAACAAGAGAAAGATGAGCATACTGGCTTTTGTAATCTTTTAAAAGGATTATGTGGAATGTTTAGAAATCCAGAAGCTCATCAACCTAAAATATTTTGGGATATAGATGAGCAAGATGCATTGGAAATTCTAAGTCTTATATCTTATTGTCATCGAAGATTGGATAAAGCTCAGAAGATAAGAAATGTATAATAAATAGGAAGATTCTATGGAAAAGGATTATGTGTTTGTTGATACTAGTGTATTTTGCAAAGCTAATTATTTTGTGAAAGATGGAACCATTAGTCATTTATTCCAATTGCATGACAAGGGAAGAATAATACTATTGATGCCAACTATTACAAAAAGAGAAGTGCAAAAACACTACAAGCAGGATTTAGTTGAGCAATTTGACAAGTTGTCTAGATTACATAAATTAAAAAATATAGAGACCTATAACTTGCCTGTTATGAACAAAGATGATATTTTTAAAGAGGTTAACTGTAAAATCTCGGAAATGATGAATCATGTTTGTGAATTGGATTATTCTTATTGTCAAGATATCGAGGCCGTCTTTGAAAAGTATTTTGAGAAACAATATCCATTTGCAGGAAAAGGAAAGGAAAAGGAATTCCCTGATGCTTTTGCATTGCAGGCAATAGAAAAATATGCTGCAGACAATCAGATTAAAAAGGTTATTGTTTTGTCTGAAGATGGTGATATGGCAGGTTATCAAAGTCCTGTCTTGGATACATCAGAAGACTATAAGGTGTATTTGTCTCGTAAATTAACGGAAGATGCCGATTTGTCTGAGTTTGAAAAAGTATTAAATGATTCTCTTCCAAATATTGAGCGCCAATTAAATCGGAAGGTTGAGGCTCTTTTGACTAATCCTGGCACTTATCAAGAAGTTATTAATTTAAATGAAGTGAGTGATGTTAGTTTGAATGGATTCGAGGTGGCACTCAATTCGGATGATTGTTATATAACTTCTATTAATGAGCATTCTATAGATATAGATTTGCATGCCAAAGTGGAATTTTCTGTAAGTGTAGAATATTTAGACTTAGAATCTAGTTATTATGACCGAGAGTATAATCAATGGTTAGCACGTAATTATGTATTTGACACTATTGAAAGATCTGATAATATTGTTTTAAAACTAAAATATTCTATAGATATGTTACATTTGGAAGTTATAGATTATGGTATAGATAATTTGGAAGATGAAATAAATGGTAGAATATTTTAGAGTCTATTATGAGCGAGGAACAATACAACGAATTGCTGAAAGCCTACACAAAGGAAGCTTTGGCAAGTATGATAAAGGCTGATATACGCAGTAGGTTTCCTGAACCTTATGCAAGTATGTATTGCCAACAATTTGATGATTTCAAAAATGTTGCAGATTTCTTTGAATTTGCAGCAAAGTTAATGAGGAGATAACAATATATTTATTGCTAGTCTTTGTTTTTCTCTGACTTGTGTAAATAAGCATTAAACTTATGCAAATACTATAGTTATCCCTAGGCGGTCCCATCCCGCATAATATGGCGAGACCTTTGATGGTCCGCCAACCTTATAGCGTAGCGGTTCTGAGCACCGGAGGGCGGTTACATCCCTAATCCCTATGGTAGGGATTTAGGGCTTGGGTATAGGGTAAGGACCCTCCCGTTGGGGAGGGACAGGTGGGGCATATATAGCACAGTAGTGCGGTTACATCCTCTCGTTCCAGAGGTTTCTCCTAGAAGGGGAACCGAAGGGGGCGTAAATACTATTGAAGAGAGGCTTGGTGAAAAAGGTGGAGCTCTCCTTGCAGGAGAGACGGAGAGGTAGAAAAAGGCCATCTTTAATGGTAAAGAAAGACGGAATGATTTTGAATAAAGCAATGAATAATATTGTAGATATAAGAAAGCCTTTAGATATCCTGAAGAATGCTTTGTTGGATAGTTGCCCTGGCAACCACCTTGATGTGTTGGAGAAATGGTTCGTTAATTTGGATCAGCGTTTGTTGGTTGCCCAAACAGATATAACTAACATAGCCTATCTGAAAAACGAATGTGCTAAGGAAATCAATGAAGTGATACATTCACGAAGGGATGTTAGGGAGATTTCAAATATAGTTTCAGTTTATTCTTTTGCTATCAATGAACTTAAGAAGTTGTCTGGAGTAGGATTTGAGAATTTAACCCCTGATTGGGCTACAGCTTTCTATGATTCTGCAAAAGACTCATCTGATGAAGAAATACAAGTGTTGTGGGGAAAAATTCTTGCTGGTGAAATCGCTCATCATGGTAAGTTTTATAAAAGAACTTTATCTATATTGAAGAATATGGAGTCTATAGAGGCTAAGCATTTTGTAGAATTGGTTCCATTGTTAATTGCAAAAGAAACTGTTCCTGTCTTTATTTTTCAGAACAATGAGTTCTTTCAATATAATGATTTACGGACATTGATGGATTGTGGAATCGTAAATTCTAGTGAAGGAACATCTACATATAAGTTGGGGGATATGAAAATATCTGGTTTCAATTTAGTGGCATTGAATAATGATGTAAATGAAATTAGTATAGATAGCTTTTCATTGACAGATGCAGGTTTGCAGTTATCTCAGTTGATTGATTGTAATCATGCGGATGAAAACTATATGAAGCAATTAGCTGAGCGCTTGTCTAGACGCAATGGAAAAGAGATTGGTTATAAGAAATTGGAATGAATATTTAAGAAGAGAATATGTATCAGATAAGGATAGATTGTTTTGATGAAAAGTTAAAGGGGATACGGACTCTGTTTGAGTACGATTTCCAATCAAAAGATCAAGTTTTGGGAAATGTAATTTTACCATACTTAAAAGGAGATTTGTTCATTTTTGCAGGCGCAAAAATAGGTGATCAAAATATCAGAAAAGTAGAGATATATGAAACAGAGAAGTCGATAAAGCAAACTGTTGACGAGGCGAATCATGCAGACCAAATGTTTGACCCTTATACTAGGGAAAACATATTGTGTGATAATGAATTGTCCAATGTTACCAGACTGCTTATTCAAGAAGGATCAGAAATCTTAAGACAGCAAGAAAAGAATGAGAAGAAAGAAGAAAAGCTGCAAGTAAAGAAGCCAATGCTCTTTATAAGTCATTCTTCAGCTGATGAAGCAATAGCTTCTTCTCTAGTGGCTATGTTGCGAACATTAGGATTCAATAAGAAGAACCTATTTTGTAGTTCTGTTCCTGGATACGATATTCCAGAGGGGGAAGATATTTATGATGCTCTAGCAACAAAGTTCATGGAGTATGATATTTATGTAATCCTCTTGTTGTCGAAGAACTATTATGATAGTGTCGCTTGCTTGAATGAGATGGGAGCAACGTGGGTACTGAAAGCAAAGTATTCTACAATTGTTTGCCCTGGCTTTACTGTACCTGAGATAAAGGGTGCGGTCAATCCTAGAAAGATGGCAGTGGTGCTGGATGAATCAAAGCGAGTAAACGGTAAGTTGAATCAGCTGAAGGATCATTTGATAGAGTTCTTTCATTTACCAGAGGTTGAGGATGATACCATTTGGGAGAATGATAGAAATAAGTTTTTAAAATCAATAGAAAAGAAAAAGTAAATGTCAAATCAAACATCAGATAATAATAAACGAATAGCGAAGAATACATTGCTGTTGTATGTGCGAATGCTCTTTACAATGGCAGTAAGCCTTTTTACATCACGAGTGATATTAAATACACTTGGTGTTGAGGATTATGGAATCAATAATGTGGTAGGAGGTATTGTAACCATGTTCTCTGTACTTAGTGGTTCACTTTCTGCATCCATCAGTAGATTTATAACATTTGAGTTAGGAAAAGGTAACTTGCAACGTCTCAAGACGGTATTCTCTACAGGTGTAAATATCCAGCTGGGAATGTCTTTGCTGGTTGTTATATTAGCAGAGGCTGTAGGAATATGGTTTTTGAATACCAAGATGAATATCCCGGTAGAACGTTTGAATGCTGCCAACTGGGTGTTCCAGTGTGCTATCCTCACATTTGTATTGAATCTTTTAAGTGTCCCTTATAATGCAGCCATCATAGCCCATGAGAAGATGTCGGCATTTGCCTATATCAGTGTGGTGGAGGTCACTTTGAAACTGATAATTGTTTATATGCTGACTATATCGCCATTTGATCGGTTGAAAACCTATGCAGTACTCTTGCTTCTAGTAGGGGCAATTATTCGATTCATCTATGGTTATTATTGCAAAAGGCATTTTGAAGAATGTACTTACCATTTCATCTTGGACAAGCCTGTATTGAAAGAGATGACTGGATTTGCAGGATGGAATTTCCTTGGTAATGGTGCCTATATGCTGAATACCCAGGGTGTGAATATCTTGATGAACCTTTACTTCGGTGTGGCTGTCAATGCAGCTCGTGGCGTTGCCACACAGGTCGATGCTGCCTTGAAACAGTTCGTCAATAACTTTACTACGGCAGTCAATCCGCAGATAACCAAGTCGTATGCACAAGGTGACTTAGATTATATGCACAAACTTGTATGCAGAAGTGCTAAGTTCTCTGCATTCTTAATGATGTTCTTTGCCGTGCCGATTATATTGGAGACAAATACCATATTGACGATATGGTTGAAGACGGTACCTGATTATGCAGTGATATTCTTGCAATGGATAATTATATCTTCATTTATGGATACGGTTTTGGCTAATTCTTTGGTGACGTCCATGTTTGCAACAGGTAAGATTAAACGTTATCAGATTATTGTTACTACTGTAGGATGTTTGGTTTTCCCTTTGTCTTGGATAGCTTTCAAGTTAGGATTTGAACCACAAGTAGGTTATATCCTTTATTTCATCATTTATACAATCTTGTTATTTGTCAGATTGTATTTGTTGAAAGACATGGTGAAACTTCCGGTGATGATGTATATCCGCGAGGTCTTGTATAAACTTGTACCTGTTATAGTCGTTGGTTTCGCTATTCCTGGAATCTTGATATTGACGATGGATGCAGGTTGGCTTCGTCTGATATTGGTATGCCTGCTTAGTGTATTAGTTACAGCTGCATCTGAGTATTTTATAGGCTTATCAAATAAGGAAAAAGACTTTGTAGCTGAAAAGATAAAATTAGTAATAGGAAAAATTAAAAAGTAAATGGGAATAAAGTCTAAAATTAAACATTCGATTTCGTTTTTGCTTCATGGCGAGGCTAAGCCTATCTATGCCAATATCCATTATCTTGCCCCAAACGAACGTTTAAAGGACAAGAAGATTGTGATAACTGGCGGTGGTAGAGGTTTGGGCTTTGCCATGGCAAAGAAATTCGTTTTGGAAGGTGCGAAGGTATTGATTGCTGGACGTAATGAGCAAACCTTGAAGCAGAGTGCAGCAGAGATCAATTGTCAGTATTTGACACTTGATGTACAAGATACAACTTCTTTCAAGGCTTTCCTTGATAAAGCAGATAAAATGTTGGGCGGTATCAATTGCTTAGTTAATAATGCTGGAATTTCTCTGCATGAAAATGGTTTCTTGGATGTTTCTCCCAAACAATTTGATGCCCAGGTTGATACCAATTTGAAAGGATGTTTCTTCCTGACTCAGGCATTTATCGAAAAATGTAAAGAAACTCATGTAGAAGGAACTAAGAATATTCTCTTTACTTCATCTGAAACTAGCATGACGGTTGATGAGAGACCTTATGGCTTGACGAAAGCTGCATTGAATAGTTTGGTTCAAGGACTAGCTTATCGATATGTGAACGAAGGTTACAGAATTAATGCCGTTGCTCCTGGTGTTACCGTATCAGATATGGTCGGTGGAGATGCCAATGGTGATTTGCGTTATGGTAATATTACTCATCGCTATTACCTGCCAGAGGAAGTTGCAGAAGTAGCATCCTTCCTTCTCTCTGATGCCTCAAATTGCTTGAATGGGCAGATATTGGTATGCAATGAGGGAAAAACAATTAATGCACGTTGGAAATAAATTAATAAGATGGAATCAAAATTCAAATATACAAATGAACGAAATGTTCAGATTGTAATCGCCTTATTGAAGGCTCATGGTATTCATAGAGTGATAGCTTCTCCAGGAACCACCAATATGACCTTTGTGGTTAGTATCGAAAATGATCCATGGTTTCAGGTATGGTCTTCTGTTGATGAACGCAGTGCTGCCTATTTAGCTTGTGGTATGGCTGCTGAGACAGGGGAACCTGTTGTTATCAGTTGCACAGGTGCTACAGCTTCCAGAAACTATATGCCAGGATTAACAGAGGCATACTATCGTAAATTACCAGTTCTTGCTATTACTTCTACTAGAGGTAATCACAAAATCGGTCATTTGATAGATCAGCAAATCGATCGTCGTAATATTCCAAACGACATCGCTATGGAAAGTGTAACTATACCTATGGTCAAAGATTCAGAAGATGAACGCTATTGTGAGATAGAGGCAAACAAGGCTATGCTGGCTTTAACATTGAATGGTGGTGGACCTGCACATATCAATATGTATACGAAGTATAGTCAAGACTTTAGTGTAAGTGAGATTCCGCCAGTTCATGCGATTTATAGACATACTGTCTTTGACAAAGAATGGCCAAAGATACCGAGAGATGGTAAGATTGTAGTCAGAATCGGATCACATGCTAATTTTACTGAAGAGTTGACCGATGCTATTGATGCTTTTTGCGCTACCTATGATGCTGTCGTTTGTTGTGACCACACCAGTGGTTATAGAGGAAAATATGAAGTACAAGGGCAGTTGGTTTTCTGTCAGAAGCAATGGAGTTCTCCTCTTTCTACTGCAAATCTATGCATACACATTGGTGAGGTTTCTGGGGACCAGTTTACGATTAACACCAACCATTCATGGAGAGTAAGCCTTGATGGTGCCTTACGAGATACTTTTGGAAATCTCAGAAGGGTATTTATGATGCCAGAGGTTACGTTTTTCAGACATTATTCACAAGAAAATGCATCGCATAGAGAATATTTTGAAAGTTTGAATGAAGAAATTAAAAAGTTGGAGGCTAAAATTCCTGATTTACCTTTCAGTAATATTTGGATGGCACAACAAATGGTCGGAAAGTTACCAGATCATAGTGAATTGCATTTTGGCATATACCATAGTCTCCGCTCATGGAACTTCTTTAAACTGCCTGTAGGAATTCAAGCCAAGTGCAATGTTGGAGGATTTGGAATAGATGGTGGAGTTTCAACCTTGATAGGAGCATCATTGGTAAATCCTGACAAAACATACATTGGAATTTTCGGTGACTTGGCCTTTTTCTACGATATGAATGTAGTGGGCAATCGCCATGTGGGTAATAATGTTCGCATTATGCTTATCAATAATGGTAAAGGTAATGAATTTCGTAATTACAATCATCCATGTTATTTTCTGGGTGAAGAGGCGGATAGATATGTTGCTGCAGCTGGCCACTATGGAAATAAATCACATAAGTTGGTAAAGGATTATGCCACTGACTTGGGATATGAATACCTTTGTGCAAGTAATAAAGAAGAGTTCCTTGCAGCTGTTGATAAGTTCTTGTCATCAGAAACGAATGAGAATCCAATTTTGTTTGAGGTCTTCACTGAGACTGAGGATGAAAGTAACGCTTTGGAAATGCTTTGCAATGTTGTTTCTAATCCAAAATATATTGCCAAAAAAGCAATTAAAGGAGCAGTAAAACAAGTTTTAGGTGATACTGGTGTAAAAGTGATTAAGTCTGCTTTGGGTAAATAAATGAATCTCTCTAGCCTATATTTAATACAGGCAAAAGCATCGAATCAGTCATGTATATTCTCATTCTAAAATATATACTCATAGCATTGTGTCTGGCATATGTAACCCATGTGTTTTCCAAGAAGCGGGAAGTGTTGCTTGACGTGAAAAGGCATGTCTTGGAAAAGAGGCTGAAATTATATGCCTCGTTGCACAAGTTGATTCATCATAACTCTCTGCTTATTGCGCCACCAGTTATCATGGAGCAATATTATTGGAGTTTGATAGATGGCATGCCTTTTCGCATTGGAGATCAAAAGATGGAATATGTCTCTTATTTCAGTTCTTATGACAAATTGAATGGATATTGTAGGTTGATTCAAGAGCAATCTTCTCAATCTTTGTTCTGGCCTAAGGATATTGAAGCCATTTTAGACTCAGTAAGTGAATGGAACGATGGTGTTTTGAGTATTCTTACAGCATTTAAAATGATGGAAGAAGAAAACAAATCTTTAGATGATAAGCGAAGAAAAGAGCATCTTGATTTGGCTTGCCAGATTTTTGGAATAGCATTGCAGCACGACATAGTGTATATCAGCGAATATTTGAAAAGTACGTTGGCTGATAGATTGCAAATGCCCAATTTCCTGAATCTGTTTAAAGTTTCTTTTGTTGAAAAATATAGGTTGTGGCTTTTCGAACGTAATGTTGATAAAGCAGATTTATATGAGCATGGTCCATCGTTGATGGTTCTTCTCTTGTTTATTCATATAAGGGATGAATATACCAGAGATGAATATGATGATTTGCCTGTAAAGAACAGAAATGCTATCTTGGAAAGATTTCATACGTCAATAATTAAATATTTACCTCATGATTGATACTTTACACCAAATAGTGACCGAGATCAACCTGTTGCCTGAGTATTTAGGCAAAGGAATTCAGGAATTAATCATCCTTATTGTTGGTGGCATCTTTGTGGGTTGGATAACATCCACCTATTTTGCACAAAGGGCAGCCGAGTCTGAAGTAAAAGGGGATATCATGAAGAAAAAGTTAGATATTTATGAAGCATTGGTGGTAAAGCTTGAAGCGATGCAACAACAAGTGGTGTTGCCACACAATATAATCAATATCGCCGTCACAGATATCAAAGAACTTGAATTTCCTTTGGAGTATGTTCCGCAATATCCGGTTTTAGATGTATTTCAAACGGGGGATAAATTGACTGCAGCTGTGTTGAATATTGATCGTTTTATTGGTACCAACAGAATCTATTTCGAAAAGGGTCTATATGAAAAATTGCAGTTTTTTCAAAATTATATACTCGTTTTCAATCGTATGATAGTGATGTATCAGGAGCATTTCATAGATAGCCATATTCCTTTAGAAAATAAGAACGTTAAAATGTTTGAGAATGTGACGGCTATAGAATTGGGGCTTATATTTCAAGATGAACTGTCGGAAGAAATAGAATCAGTATATGATGAAATACGAGATAGTATCAGTCATATTAAGTTTAAGGTGCAGTCTAAACCAGATCATTCTGAAAAGCGTTTAGGATTTAAGGGTGAAATCATACAACAGATGTTGGATATGAAGATAATGACAGAACGTGAAAAGATACAGAAACAAATAGCGTTGAATATAGCTAAGGCCATGGTTGTTGAAAAAGGAAAGAAATAGTAACTATGATTGTGGACAATACATATTGGGGATTTGATCAGGCAACCTGGGAAGATATATTCTCATTGTTAGAGGTCTTGTTGCCAGGTCTCATTATGGCTTTCTTTGGTGCCTACTATCAGACTCGTAAGAAAATGGAGATAGCTCTTAAGGTAGGTATTACCCGATTGAGGATTGCCGCTTATGAAGATATTGTTGAAACTGTCAGCAAATTGGCAGAGCAAGTATCACCAACCTTATCTGATGATAAAAAGATAAAGAAAATCCTGAGCTTCTATGGTTATACGGATTTAAATACAGATTACAGTTCCATCATTGGGACAGAGAAAGGTTTTGATTCTTTTTATGATTCCATTTGTGAAAAAGTAGATGAGAATGACATTTACTTTGACTACAAAGTTCACAAGCAATGTACTGGTTCAATAGCTATCTTCACGCACATGAAAACTATTCTAGATGCGTATTGTGACACAATGCGTGTTTTGGAAGAGAAAGGAAAGAATGATAGAAAAATACAGGAAAAGATAGATATTGCTTATCGCTTGGCTGCTGTATTGCTTAAAAATGAAATCAATAAGGGCTTTGTCCTGGTTGGTGATATTATAGCTAGGCAGATAAATGGCGTTCGAGTGAATTATCGAAAATATCGCATAAGAAAGATTGCCTATAAGTTCTTTGAACCTGTTTTACGTTTGGCGGATAGTTATATGGCTGATGAAACTTGGAGAGGTAGTCTTAGCAGAATGTTTCTTTTTGGAATTCTTGGTGATAGATTATCGCTCGTGGCAAAGCTAGCTGTATTCGTGGAAATATTAGCATATATTCATGTGTCTGATCAATATTCGCCAAGTGCTTATTTCACGATGGACGAAGATTCCAGGATAAAAGCTTCTTCCAAATTCATGAGCAGTTTCTACTTTCAATTACATCATAATAGATGACTTGCGAAATTGCTTTAGAAAATCATTCCTGGTGTGGAATAGTGGTATATACACACGAGGAAATAAACAAGAAATAATATAATACAAAATGAGAATAGGAATATTAACATTACCTCTCCATACTAATTATGGAGGGATTTTGCAAGCTTATGCCTTACAAACGGTATTGGAAAGAATGGGGCATGAGGTGGTGGTATTCGATACGCCCAATAAAATGCCCCTTCCTCCTCTTTGGAAATTACCGCTTAGTTTCGCTAAGCGAATTTTGCTGAAGAGCATGGGGAGGATAGATAGAATATTTATAGAAAGGTATAATAATAGGGTATACTCTGTTATTACAAAAGAGATTCAACCATTTATAGATGAAAAGATACACCGGAAGGTATTTACAAATTTTTCAAAAATAGGTGCTCAAGAATTCGATGCGATAGTAGTAGGTAGTGATCAAGTTTGGCGTTCCATCTATTTTATTCCAATGTGGTTTAGCCAACCTATGGAGAATGCCTATTTATCTTTTACCAAGGGATGGAACATCAAACGAATATCTTATGCAGCTTCTTTTGGTACAGACAAATGGGAATATAATGAGGTGCAGATGCAACATTGTAAAGTTTCTCTTCAAAAGTTTGATGCTGTATCAGTTCGAGAAGAAAATGGAGTGAAGTTGTGTAAACAATATTTTGATGTGAATGCTTTGCATGTATTAGACCCGACAATGTTGCTAGATGTAAATGATTACATCGATTTGTTCAAGCAGAAGCAAACATCAAAAAGTGATGGTACACTATTAAATTATGTCTTGGATGAAAACGATGGAATAAGAAAGTTAATACAGAAAGTAGCATCCGAGAAGAAGTTAATTCCATTTGCTGTTAACAATCCTTATGAGGGTGATGACACCAAACCTTTGAATCAAAGAATCAAACCTTCTGTTGAGGCTTGGCTTCGTGGTTTCTACGATGCAGATTTTGTGATTACAGATTCCTTCCATGCTTGTGTCTTCTCTATCATTTTCAAAAAACAATTTATAGTGATTGGAAACAAGGAGAGAGGAATGGCAAGATTCGAGTCTTTTCTGAAAATGTTTGGGTTAGAAGAAAGGCTTGTTGATGAAAAAGTCGATGTAAATAATCTACACCCGATTGATTACGACAAAGTTTATAAGCTTTATGGTAAATTGAAAGAAAAATCTCTTCATTTTTTGTCGGAGAATTTGTTCTCATAATTATTTATGCATCATCATAACTAACAAAAGAACAATAAAGTAAAAATGATATGAATCCTAAAATAAGTGTGATAGTACCAGTTTACAATGCAGAGAAGTATCTTCCTCGTTGTATAGACAGCGTCCTAAGCCAGGTATTTACAGACTTTGAACTTCTTCTCATTGATGATGGTAGTAAGGATGGGTCTGGCAAAATATGCGATGAATTTGCAGAGAAAGATAAACGGATAAAGGTATTCCATAAAGTAAATGGTGGCGTAAGTTCTGCCCGAAATTTAGGCTTAGAAAAATCTAAAGGCGAGTATATAACATTTGTTGATGCAGATGATTATCTTCTTCCTGGAACGATTACGGAACGGCTTTTGTCAGGGAATTATGATCTCATACAGATACCTAGAAACAATGGCAGTTTTATGAAAACATATTCTCATGATATAATATGCAAGACTACCGAATCTTTTCGAAATTTCATATATTGCAATTACTATTTCGAATGTTGGGGCAGATTCTATAAGAGAAAAGTAATAGGAACAGTAAGATTTCCGGAAAATTTAAAAGTCGGTGAAGATCTAATGTTTTTCTTGAGGCTCTATCGTAATGTTAGTAGCTTTAAACTATCGTCAAAAGGAGGTGGATATCACTATTCTTTTGTTCCGACATCTGCTATGCAATCAAGCGATATTCTTTCCAAGCAAGAAAAGCTAGCTATGCATGTAGCAGATTATTATCTTGAATTCAAAGATAAGCTTGCATTGATAATTATGGTGGTTTTCTTTTATGGGAATAATACCTGCAATGTCGATAAATATATTTTTAATTATTCTATATGTTCAATATTAATGCTGCCTATTAGCTTGAAACGAAAGGTAAAATACCTTTTGGCTCGATGGCATGTTTGCAAATTATAATTGTCAATTATTATGGTTTTAAATTTACTTACAGTATTCTGGGGTATTTTACTTCTTGTGAATTTCAAGAAGTTCTTTATCGTATTTATGGCGTTTGCAGTGTGGATAAGTTGTTTCTTTTCACCCACTGCATCTGTATTCCCTGCAGTATCCATGGTAGCTTTTGTGCTATTCCTTATCAATTATAAAAAAATGACGCAAAATGTCATTGTGACAAAATTTCCTATGATGTTGAGTTTCGTTTTGTTATTTATATCACTTACATGTAGTAATTTCCTTACAGGCAATCCTCATTATAATGATTATGTAACTCGAATATGTGTGCAACTTTTGAATATATTTATGTTATGGTGTTTATTTGAAAATAATCCCAAGTATAGTATTCATATATTTATTAAGAGTTCCATTGTTTTTGCCATTTTATTGTGTGGATATGGCTTTTTTGAAGCATTTACTAGATCTAACCCATTTGTGAGTTTGATGGATAGTATTGGAGCATATAAGGATCCTTTTCTTATTACAGAAATTCGTTTTGGAGTAAAACGTACACAGTCTTTGCTTTTGATGCATACAACTTTAGCTGGCATTTGTATCTCATTGTTTGCTATGTTAGTGGTATGTCGTGATAAAATAATGCAAAATTCAAAGATGAAGGCTTTGATTATAGCACTAGTTATTATGACATTTTTCACTGGGTCAAGAAGTGGAATCTTAGCAATTGTAATAGCGATGGCTATGCTGGTAAGGCAATTTACTCCTCAGAAATTATTGGGTGTAATTTTGGTTTTTATTCTATTGGCTGTTTTTCAAAGTTATTTTGATACGATATTCCAATCTTTTTCGGATACGAATAGTGTTGGTGGTAGTAGTTCTGATATGCGAGAAGTTCAGTTTGAGATAGCTTTAAGTGGCTTGATTAATCATTTCTGGTTAGGTAATGGCCTTGGATATACTTTCTCTGATGCATTTTACGTACCCGAGCTTTTTGGAGCAGAATCTTTGTGGATTCCTATAGCAGTAGATCAAGGTGTTTTGGGGTGTTTTGCTACATTGGCGTTTTTTATACAGTCTTTAGTTTATTGTATCAAGCAAGGAAAGTTTAATTGCTGTTTATATGTTCTTGCTATGTTTGTATTTTTCTCAATGACATCAGTGCCACAATATAATTTCACCAACACTTTTATTTACCTATATATAATGATTCGTGTTAATGATGTTTTTGCTAATAAAAAAATAAATTCCATAAAAATATGACATTGAAAACAAAGTTACGCAAAATATATTTTGCTTTTTCAAGACGAAGGTTAAAAAACAAATCTTTCACACTGATTTCAAACAATTGTCTTGCTGGATGTGTTCTTCATGATTTCAGTATGAGATTTGATACACCTACAATTAATTTGTTCATACCTTTTCCTGATTATATCAAGTTTTTGACAGACTTGAAGTGTTATGTAAACAAAGAGATTGAGGACATAACTGGTGATTCCCCATATCCCATTGGCCTGTTGGGGGGGGTAATACGCTTGCACTTCTTGCACTATAATTCTTTTGATGAAGCTGTAGATGCTTGGAAAAGGCGTTGTCGTCGTATTCATTGGGACAATGTGCGCATAGTTTTGGTAGAACGCGACGGATGTACCGAAAGCGATTTGAAGGCATTTGATGAGTTGCCCTATTCTCATAAGATAGCTTTAGTTCATAAAGACTATTCTAATATTAAGAGTTCTTTTCTGATTAAAGGATTTGAAGAATGTTCTGAATTGGGCAATGTTATGACGTTTGTAAATAGTTTGGGAAGAAAACATTACGATCAGTTTAACTGGAGACAATTTTTAAATAAAAATATATAAAAAACAATGAAATCTGCATTTTTAATAATGGCACATGGCAATTTTGAAATGCTAAAATTGCTTATAACAATGCTTGATTATAAGGACAATGATATCTATATCCACATTGATAAAAAATGTGGCGACTTAGATTTTGCTCAGTTTGAGCATTTAACAAAAGAATCTAGCGTCTTTTGGTGAGTGCATTGTTAAAAGAAAAAACAATATCATAAAACGATATCGTTATAGCTTTTGTTGCGATGAAGTTTTTTTGCAGACATTTGTTTTTGAGCATAAGGAATTTTTGAATCGAATATACTGCCCTAATGATCAATATAAAAAGTTGTATGAGATATATTGATTTCAAACGTGGCAACCCTTATATATTTAATATCAAAGATATGGAGGAATTGTATAAAGCCGATCGCTTTTTTGCGAGAAAAGTGACAATGGAAGTTATGCAAAAACTTCAAAAGCACTTATTTTGATGGTTATGAGGCTGTGAAGTTGTCCGTTGGAAGGGCTGATCTAGCTAAGAAAATAATACAAATGATAGTGTTGACAGATAGTTATTATGGAGACGCACAACCTAGTTTGGGGGTCATAAAATCTTTGTTTTATGGGTCTATACTTGTCTGTCTGATTACTGTAGCAGCAAATAAACTGCAAATTAAAATTTGGTCAGTTTTGATGATAACAATTTCTGTGTCTGTATAGCTAGCAACTATAGAGGCTATATTGCAATAAAATAAGTAATAAAACAATATATAATGAACATATTATTATCAATAGTCATACCTGTATATAAGGTAGAACCCTACATTGAAAAATGTTTGAGTAGTATATATGGGCAAATTGAGAATTTGCCCGTGGAAGTGGTTCTTGTAAATGATGGTACTCCAGACAAGAGTATGGATATTGCTCAAAAGTTTGTGAATAACAGAACAGTTATTGTTGCACAAGAAAATCAAGGTCTGAGTGCTGCTCGTAATAATGGAATGAAAGCTTCGCATGGCGAATATGTTTGGTTCGTTGATAGTGATGACTGGATTGCCGAAGGGGCAATTGGAAAAGTATGCAAATGCATAGATAAAATCAGAAGCGATGTTTTTGTGGTTGGCATCAAGGCTTTTGACGATAAAAGTTCGCCGATAGACTCTTTTCATCCTATCTCCCCTGTTGATAGCATTAAGACAAAGACGGGGGCGGAGTGGGTTTTGACTCCACATTTTGAACGTGGACCTATGCAGATATTTGTGATGCGTAGACAATTCTTAGAAGGGGAGCATTTAGAGTTTGTAAAAGGATTGCTTCATGAAGATTTAGAATTTGCTCCCAAGATGTTAGTGAAGGCTCATAGAGTAACATTCATACCGGAAAATGTGTATTGTTATTTAATACGATCTAGTGGCAGTATAACATCTACAGTTAACCCAAAGCGCTTCACAGACTTGTTCTTTATACTGAAAGAGCATGAGCAATTGCTTAAGGTGCTTTCTGGATCAACACAAAGAAAAGCTATAAAAACTTCACAGTGGATGTTGCTTAGAACATTAATTACATATTTAAAAAGACAGAAATATGAAGGTATGAATCTTTGCAATCCTTCTTATAATGGTATAATAAGGAAGGTTTCATTTCGCTCGTTTTTTGTTGTTCCGAAGCTAACATATAAGATAAAATTTTTATTAACGGGAATTTATCCTAATATATACAAGTACATAAAGTGGTAAATTATGAATATACTATTTGATTTAGTTTCAACTCAAAGTACAATTAATGGTGGGGGCGAATATGTAAAGACTGTCTTCTTGGCTTTGGTGAGTAGAATAAGTAAACATCATTTGTCAGCGAAGATTTTTGCAATGTATAATTCAAAAGACAAGATGGCATTTGACGATCTTCAATTGAAAGACATAAATGAGTTTGAAAATGTTGTACTGGTTGATGTAAACAACAAATCGATTCCTCAACTTGTTGAAAAGTTGAGAATAGATGTATTCTTTATCGGTATAGCTCAAAAAATAGCGAAATTCTATAATCTGTCTGGAATAAAATGCAGAACTATTTGTGTGATTCACGATATGGCGCATCAGGAAGTGCAGAATGTCGGACTTTCAAAGTATTTGGTTCAAAATAATCTGAAAGAGTGGTTTAAACAATATGCACTTAATCGGTGGTTTGAGTCTAAACGACATGTCAATACAGATTTGTATGGAATGATAGAGTATTTGAACACTATAAATACAGAATATATTGCAGTTTCTGAGTATTCGAAATATTCGATATCTTATCTTACTGATATTTCTTCAGACAAACTTCATGTAATGTATAGTCCGTTAAAGTTTAATCAAATGTCTTCTGAAATTTCCAACCAGAATTTAAAGACTTTGATAGAAAAACATGAAGATTACTTCTTGGTAGTGAGTGCTAATAGACCATTAAAAAATGCAGTTAAGGTCATTAACGCATATAAAAAATATCAAAAGGATACTGGAAGTGATATCAAACTTGTAACGATAGGTTATCGCCAACGACCGGTATGTGATGGACATATTGTATTACCTTATCTTTCTGAGTCTGATTTGGAGAATGCCTATAAGCATTGTTATGCATTAGTTTATTCTTCTATGCTTGAAGGTTTTGGCTATCCACCTGTTGAGGCTATGAAGTTTGGCAGACCTGTGTTATCTTCTAATGTATGTTCAATGCCGGAAATACTTGGGGATGCTCCCATCTATTTTTCTCCATTTTACGAGACGGATATTTATCGTACTTTGAGAATTATAAGTGATAAGAATGTTTCAGAAGAATTGTCTTTAAAATCTTCGAAAAGGTTTGAGATGGTACAACAACGTCAGAATGATGATTTGGAGAAGCTTTTAAATTTGATTTTACAAAATTAAGAATAAAAAATATGGCTAAAGCGGCAATTGTGATTGTTTGTATGAACAATCTTAAAAATTTGTTTCCATGTTTGGATAGTATTAAGCAACAAACTACGATATCATATGAGGTCTGGGTGGTTGCTTATCTCTTTTCTAAGGAAAATTTGACTCTTTTAAAAGAAAAATATCCTTGGATAATAGTTGTTGAGAGTAATGAAATTCGTGGCTTTTCTGAGAATAATAATCTTGCTTTACGACAAATTAAGACGGAATACACATTAGTGCTTAACGATGATACTTTGTTTAAAGAACCTGTCTTGGACGAACTTGTTGCGTCAATGGAGAAGACCCCTGATGCTAAAGTTATGTCACCAAAACTTGTCAATGCTGACGGATCTTATCAAAGTTGTGGAAAGAATCCCGTTAACTGGTATTATTTCCTGCGTGAAGATTCTTTTGGATTGAACAACAATATGCGTAAGACCCAATATATTAACAAGCCAGGAATATTCCAAACCTACAATATTAGTGGTGCTTGCTTTTTGATAAAGACTGACTTCTTTAAGAACGAAGGTTTCTTTGATGAGTATTATTTCTTTTGCCCAGAAGACATCGCTCTTAGTACAAAGATCAATGAGGAGGGCGGAAAATGTTACGTGGATTCAACCATAACTTTATATCATCTTTGTGGAGGAACAAGAAAGTCTGCTGTAAAGACAGCAACCTTACCTGCACAAAGAATGGGATGTGTGCATTTCCATGGACGTAACTCTCTCTTCTTGCGTGTATTCATGCGACTTTGGATTATTGCTACTTCTTTTGGAAAATTCATGATATTTTCTCTGAAGAAGGATGATATTGAGAAGAAGGCTCAGTTGCATAGTGCATTAGTTATGTTTACATGTAAGACTCCAAAGGAGATATTTACCAAATATTATCTACAATTGAAGAAGAATTCGTAAATGAAACCTATAGGACTAGTAACTTGCTACTTCCATCATAATTATGGAAGTATGCTTCAGGCGTATGCCACAGAGATGATTATGCAGCAGATGGGACTTCCTTTTCAAACCATCGCTTGTAAGGCTCCAATCAACTATATGCAAGAGAATAAAATTCTCTATATCATCAAGAAATTGTTGATTGCTGACTGGAAGATGCGTTTGGGTAAGATGAAGATTGAGCGTGCTAAGAAAGATAATCCTATGTTTGCTAAAAACTGGGAGATTCGTAATAAGGCATTCGATCAATTTGCTGAAACGTTTTTCCATGTATCGCCTTATTGCAAGAATCGCGAGGAACTTACAAAGATGGCTGAAAACTATTCTGCTTTTCTGGTAGGTAGCGATCAGTTGTGGCGAACAGATAGTGTAGAACACGGTTATTATACCCTGGAATGGGTTCCTGATCATATTCGTAAGATTGCTTATTCAACTAGCATTGGTGTGAAGGAAGTGCCATGGTTCCAGGTTGAGAAGAATAAGCGATTTATGAACCGCTTTGACCATATAGCTTTGCGAGAGCAGAGTGCCTGTGATTTGGTTTATAAGTTGACAGGTAGAAAGGTTCCTGTGGTTCTTGATCCGACACTTCTCTTTACTGGTGACCAATGGTTGGGAATCCAGCAACAGGAGCCTTTAACAAATGGCAAATATATATTTTGCTATCTTTTGGGTGACAATCCTTCGCAAAGGGAATTCATTAAAAGAGTGAAGGAAAAGACAGGATACAAGATTGTCGCTCTTCAGCAATTAGATGACTATATTCCTTCGGATGAGGGATTTGCTGATGAGGCACCATACGTTGGTCCTCGTGAGTTCCTTAATTACATTCGCAATGCGGAGTATGTATTTACTGATTCTTTCCATTGTTCAGTTTTCTCTATCTTGTATAAGAAGAACTTCTTTACGTTCAGCCGGTTTGCGGAAGGTGCAAAGCAGAGTACCAATACTCGTATCGATAATTTGCTTCATATCACAGGTTTAGAAGAAAGAAGAATGACAAAGGATAAGACTGTTGAAGATGTCATAAGCTATAAAGGTTCCTTCGATGGTGTGGATGCTAGATTGAATGCCTATAGGAAGTCTTCGATGGATTATTTAAATAATGCTTTAAAGAATTTATAGTGATGATACCAAAGATTATTCATTATTGCTGGTTTGGTAATGCTCAGAAAGACTATATGGCGAAAAAATGCATAGAGTCTTTTGGGCAGATACGGGGGGGCAAGATTGTAGAATGGAATGAGACCAATTGTAGTTTTGACGAGACGGAATATGTTAAGCAGGCTTATGAGCAGCGGTCTTGGGCACATGTCAGTGATTATTATCGTTTGAAAAGGCTTTATGAATATGGTGGTATTTATATGGATACGGATATTCAGGTGAAAAAGTCTTTTCCTGATAACTTTTTTGAGGCTGATCTCGTGCTGGGATATATGTATGAGTGCGCCATTTCTACGGCTGTTATAATGGCAGCCCCTAAGCATCCATATATCAAAGGATTGCTTGATATGTATGAGACAATGGCTTTTGATCGAAGAATTCCAAACAATAGTATATTTAATGATTTTACGCTTGCCAATTACCCTAACTTTAGGTTGAACGGAAAGTTTCGGGAGTTTATACCTAATGGTTTTATATATCCGAGATACTATTTTGAAGTTCCTACTTTTGGTAAGGAAGGTGGTTATTCTGTTCATCATTTCATGGGCTCTTGGCATTGCCATAAAGGCTCTTTTAAAAATGTAATTCGTAAGGTATTCAAATGGTCTAGATTTCATTGTCCTCTGCTTGACTGGTGGTATCAGAATTATTTTAGAAATAAGTTATTGCGTCGGTCTGGATATCATAAGCGGTATCTTGAAGATTTAAATAGAGATTAAGAATGATAGATATAAATGACAAAAGTCAATGTTGTGGTTGTTGGGCATGCTATAACGCTTGCCCCAAGCACTGCATTGAGATGATAGAGGATGAGGAAGGATTCCGCTATCCTCATGTTGATAAGGATAAGTGCATTGATTGCGGATTATGCGAAAAGGTGTGTCCTTTGCAAAAGCCGAAGATGGACGATACGTTGCCTGAGAGTTTTGTGGTACAGCAAAAGGATACAGAAGTGTTACGAACAAGTACTTCTGGCGGCTTTTTTACTGCTATATCTAAATGGGCAATAGAGCATGGAGGTGTTGTCTTTGGAGCTGCCTTTGGTGAAGATATGGAATTGAGGCATTCTTATGCTGAAACATTGGATGGCTGTAAGAAGTTCCGTGGTTCCAAGTATGTACAAAGTCTTATTGGAGACTGTTATTCGCAAGCGAAAAATTTTCTCGCCCAAGGGCGAGTCGTTGTCTTTAGTGGTACTCCTTGTCAGATTTCTGGGCTTTATCATTTTCTGCGTGGGCGGAAATATGACAATTTAGTAATGGTGGACTTAGTATGCCGTGGTACACCAAGTCCACTGTTACTAAGGAAGTATTTGACATATCACTCTTCTTTGGCTGATAGCAAAGTAGTTGACTATCGTTCGCGAGATAAGTATTATGGTTATAATTATAGTACTGCATCTATTTGGTTCTCTGATAAGAGTAAGGAGTATCATAAGGGAATGGAAATCGATATGATGCTTCGTCTTTATTTTAAGAATATATGTTCTCGCCCAAGTTGCTACCAATGTCATTTTAAAACGATTAATCGTGTGAGTGATATCACAATATTTGATTGTTGGGATGCTCCTTCTGTATCTTCAGATTTTTCATCAAAAGGGGCAACTAATGTATTTATACATACAAAGCGTGGACAGGAAATTTTTGAGATAATAAAAGGAGATTTCATTTATCATAAATCTCAAATAGATGAAATCATCAGAATGGATGGAGTTATGATTAAAAATTTAGTTCCAGAAAATCCTCTTCGAAAGGAATTTTTTAGGGACTTAAATTCTAAATCTCTAAAGGATGTAGAAGATATATATCTAGATACTTCTTTGAAAAGACAAATTATCGCAAGAATAAAACCGTTTTTATATAGTATTGGAATATTCTCTTTCTATATGAAATTAAAGAGAAAACTTATTCCTGCAAAGTAAACTAAAAGAAAAGTAATGAACATACTCTTTTTGATGAAAGTCTATGATGTAGGAGGCATAGAAGTGGTAGCAGCAACGCTTGCTGGGGCATTTGAACATCATGGGCATCATGTAGTTATTGCAACATTTAAAGCTCCAGATAAACTAACTGTAGCAAGAACAGACCCACGAGTAAAGATATATACTCTTGGTGACTATAAGTGCTCTTCAAAGAGTGTCTCTTCTTTGAGGAATATTCTTGTTCAGCATCAAATTCAGGTGGTTATCAACCAGTGGGGGCTGCCTTTGGTGCCTTGTAAAACATTGAACAAGGCTAAGGAAGGATTAGATATTAAAACGATTGCAGTCTATCACAACCAAATTGATACAAATGCACGCATCAAGGATGTTGAGATAGCTTTAGATTGTTGTCATAATCCTCTGAAGCGTTGTTTGCTAGAAGTTAAAAAAGCAGCTTTCAAATTGGTTACTAGTCGAAGTATGGCGTATGTGTATCGCCATACCGACTTATATCAAGTTTTATCTTCAAGCTATGTTCCTTTGTTCTCCAAGTTTACTGGCATCAAGCATCCCGATCATCTGATGGTGCAGACTAATCCTGTTACTTTGGATTCGTCTGATTTTGTATATTCTTTCCCGAAAAAGCAAAAGGAGATTATTTATTTGGGAAGAATCGACTATAACCAAAAGCGTGTATATCGTGTGATAGATAGCTGGGCGAGGTTAGAGAAGAAGTACCCTGATTGGAAACTTACAATAGTTGGTGATGGAGTGGAACGCAAGAATGTGGAGAAGCAGGTGGCTGACTATGATTTGAAACGTGTGTCATTTGAAGGCTTCCAGCAACCTAAGCCTTATTATGAGAGAGCTTCAATTTTGCTTCTTACTTCTGAATATGAGGGCTTCCCTTTGGTTCTTGCAGAGTGCATGAGTTTTGGCGTGATTCCTGTGGTATATGATAGCTATTCTGCCGTGAGAGATATTATTGATGATGGCAAGGATGGAGTTGTGATACCTTACGAGAAGAATGGGTATGATGCGGACAAGGCGGCAGGTATGCTTGCACAGATCATGCAAAACGATTCATTGCGTGATATGATGGCTCATGCTGCCATTGAGAAAAGCAAGGCGTATTCTGTAGAAAGAATATATCAAGAATGGATGAGGACAGTAACATCATTGGTGAAGAATGGATAATTGCTTGGTTGGGGGGCTGCTAAGGTAATAAAAAAGTTCAAGGAAAACTAATTTCCTTTAAAGAGGATTGATAACTTTTGAAACTTTCAATTCCTTGAAAGATAGTGTAGTACTTATTTGAGGCTAACATAGTCTTTTGTTTTCACAAACTTATATGAAAATTAAGGATGTGAGGGGATTTGGATGGCTGAGGTATGCGTATTAAAATATTTTGATTATGGAAGAAAATAACAATTTAGTAGAGTCCTTTGAAAATTCACTCTTAAGTGATGACAAGAAAGACTTGATAGCGACAGTCGGTGATACAAGCATTGATGCGATTGTAAGTAACGGCGCATTAGATGGAATACCAATACTTGGTATCTTGAACGGTATTTATAAAGTGGGGAAAAATGTTCAAACACTACGCCTATGCAAGAAAGTTGCGAAATTTCTTTATGACACGAATTCTATATCACAATCGGATAAAGAACGGTTCATAAAGGAATATACAGAAATCAATAAAGAGAAAGGTATAGAACTTCTATTGAATGTTATAGACAAAATTGATAATATCAACAAGATAGAATGCTTAGCTAATTTAATGAAAGCCAAAGTAAATGGAGAAATATCTATAGAGAATTTTGTACGTCTATCTCTTGTTATAGAGAAACTCCCCTATGTAGATTTTTGTAATTTGGAAAAATATAAGCAAGATTATAGCGAGGTAGGTACAGATGACATATTGTTGTCTGCTGGCGTGATTTATAATAGCGTTATAGATGCTAATGATGGCGATAAATATAAGTTAAATTATATAGGAAAGCTATTGCTACGATATGGAATAGGCATAGATACTGATGTTAATGCACCTACACCCGTATCTATGCCAAATATGGTTTCTGCAAAAGTTGTTGGAGAAACGTTAAATTTTGAAGAATTATGACAAAAGAAGAGTTTGTTTCCATTTTAAAAGAAAGAAAGGGGGCACCTTTTTTGTTCTTGGGGTCGGGCTTCTCTCGGCATTATCTTGGTACACCTCAGTGGAATGGTATTCTTCAGATGTTTGCCCCACATAAATTGGCGCAATATTATTCAAAGTTAAATACAGATTCACTGATAAAAGTTGCAACAGCAATAGCAAAAGATGTAACAGAAGAGTTTTGGAATTTGGATGATGATGATGAATTCAAGAGGGCTGTTCAAGATAAAGTACTTGATGGTAGTTCTGTTTTGAAGATTAAAATATCTGACTATCTGAAGAAGCAATCACTCCATGATTTTCCAGATGAGTATGAGGAAGAAATACATATCTTAGAAAGATTGTGTATTGATGGTATCATCACGACAAACTGGGATGATACAGCAGAAAGGTTGTTTCCTAAGTTCACTCCATATGTAGGTCAAGAGCAGTTAATTTTTTCTTCAACATATAGTGTTGGTGAAATTTATAAGATACATGGAAGTTACAAGATTCCACAAAGTTTAATTCTTACAGAAAATGATTATGATGGATTTAGTAAGAAAAATCCATATCTTGCCGCAAAACTCATCACGATATTTATAGAGCATCCAATAGTCTTTTTAGGTTATTCTATTTCCGACTCGAATATTCAGGATATTTTGAAGTCGATTGTTGCTTGTTTGGATAACGATAATATCAAAAAATTGCAAGACAATCTTATATTTGTTGAATGGGTTGAAGATTCGACATTCCAAACTGCGATAGAAAGACAGGATATTATGATGGGGAACAAAGTGAATTTGCCAGTCATAAAGATAAGGACGCATAGTTTCAAAGAGGTGTATGAGCTACTCCAATATTACGAGCGAGCAATTCCTGCAAATTTGTTGAGAGAATATAAAAAACAGTTTTATGAAATTGTTCAATCAGAAAAACCAGAAAGAAAGTTATATGCTTTGCCTGAAGAAAAAGTTGACAAGGACAAAAGCATTCAGGTAGTTTATGGCTTTGGCGTTATAAAGAAATTCCATTCTGCTGTTGGTTATAGGGGGCTCAAAGCAGTAGACCTACTTAAAGATGTATTGGATGATAATAAAGAATTGAACGCAGAACAAGTATTAACAGAGGCATACCCTCAGATTTATTCTAGAGGAACTTTTTTGCCAATATATAAATACTTATCCTTAATTGGAATTGAAAGTGATGAAAGTTATAAAAGAAACAAACTAGGTTTAAACTATCCATTAAGAAAAAAAGAGGATTTTCAATCCTATAAGTATCTTGATGAAGATAAAAACCTTTCCTTGCAAGAAGCTATTGAAAAGTATAATAGTACAAGAGTATGGAAAGCCATCGCTCTCATTCCTTATCTTTATATATCTAAAGATGAACTACCTACATTGTGTAGTTTCATAGAACATAATTTTTATGATTTTCTTATAAAGAAAAATAGCTATTCTACATTTATGAGGAAGTTAATATGCTATTATGATTGGTTAAAATATGGTTGGGAATAAGGAGCGCATGAAAAATTCAATTTTAGTCAATAAAATACTTTCGACGGAATTTTATTCTGTCAATCAGATATTTGAAACAAAGGGGAAGGTTTATACTTACCTCAATCCTGTATCTTA
>ERZ1023674.39-NODE-39-length-33980-cov-38.635490_pt1 | contig 33980 bp, 30 predicted proteins | sample MGYA00380343_ERZ1023674 | MGnify/ENA primary metagenome ERZ1023674 (study PRJEB33179, sample SAMN07448985) | human gut metagenome | biome: Human-gut; feature: Human associated habitat; material: Faeces | host: Homo sapiens | place: India: Bhopal | collected...
TAGAGCGTCAGATTGTGGTTCTGAATGTCGTGGGTTCGAGTCCCACCTTCCACCCTAAACACTTAAAAAGAGGAAAGCATTTCTGCTTTCCTCTTTTTTTTGCGTTTATTCCTGTTTGGCATCAAAAAAAAACATTTAAACACCTGATTTACAATACACTATTAAAAGTTCACAAGGTTGTGGTCCACAACCTTGTGAACTTTGTTTTTTATCCGAATATTGCAGATACGGAATATAACACCTAATAGAGCATACCAAACATCCATAACGGGATGATGTTTCCATACCCCGTCTCTATATCGTCCTTTACTACATATCCATTTTCGATGTTCTGCAGCTGATTTTGCTTTTTCTTCTTTCCACCAACCTCGAATGTATATTTCCCATCTATCAGGAAATCAGATATAGGTGATACTGTTACAGGTATGAGTGAGCGTGTCTGATTGAAAAAGAAAGTTTCTCTCACAGTTCCTATCTCAACACTCTTTCCTGCAAGAGTATAGATGAGCGTTGGATTATCCAGATAGATCTTATCTACCTTTCCTAGTCCTTGAATACCACCAGTTGAAGTACGAAGCTGCCCTATAAGTCCAGCTTTCTCCAAATAGGTGCAAAGGTCGGCTATATTGTTTCTAGAAACTTCCAGCTGTCCTCCAATCTGGCTCATGTTAGGCTTGAATGGTGCACTTTGAGCGATGATGGCAAGTAGCCATTCGGTATATTGACATTCTGTTGCAGAAGCTGTTCTAAAGTACATACAGGAAAGTGGATTCCATGAAAGAGTTCCAGATATTCCCGGTATGATAGACCTTGCATCTCGTACATAAGCGAAAGTGCACTGAGTTCAGTGCACTTTTTAACAAAAATTGCACTCTACTCAGTGCACTTTGTACCGATTGTGCAGATTGCCGCGAGCATGGGTTGGCAATACAGACATCAAAAACAAGATAATCAAGTTAATAGATTTCATATTATTATCAGTTAGTTATTATTCACCACATTCTTTCACCAACAGTATTGCCCTCATCAGGCAGCCAATATACTGACAGATTTTGTAAAGAACAAGATAAATAGACTTTTTGCTGAGTTTCCAGAAATAGACAAATCAGCTCTTGGTTTCCCTATTGGTTGGGCAAATGAACCTCTATGGGCATAACTATCTGATTATTTGATGTTTCTGAATGCAAATATACATTTTTTATTTCAAAAATCACAAAAAGTCATCCTTAAAAGTGTGGAAAAGCACAAAAAGTCGTCCTTAAAAGTGTATTTTGTATCAGCCATCTAACAAATCAAAGCGGGCTAACTGGAGAAACGGTAGTCCTAGACAGCCTGCTTCATTCTGACACAGAGTAACAAAAAGATATGACAGATTTAGGCTATTATTTAGTCAGGTCATACCACTCGTTTCCTCCAAAAAGACGCAGATAATCTGCGCTAACGTATGTTTTTGGGGCCGTTAGCGCTGATTATTCACGGATAATCTGCGCTAACGTTTTCCCCACACACCCTGAAAGGGCAGAAGAACTGGGCATTATCTCACCATTCGGCAAGGTATAGTGTTTTAAAATTGCTACGATATAGCCTACTCAAGCTTTTTGGGGTCATTACCCAATAACTTTCTAAATTTTTGTTCAACATTGTTCGTATTGAGCACAGCTAACTGTTCCTTTGCAATTTGATGCAAAATAGCTCTTCTTTCTCTCTGATTTAATCCATGTTGCTTCAATAACTCAGAATTACGAGCTTCAATATTTGAGAGAACAACAAGCTGATTGATTGTTGCTGTGTCTCTAAGATTATATCCCTTTTTAGCCAATTCTGGATTCATCTGTTCCCAGTCCTTAGCAGTACAGCCAAATATAATGAGATTCAACAAATCAGCTTCAGAAGCATAAACAATCTTCTCCTTATATTTAGTCAAATTATACCTTGGCATAACAGACTTGATGGCATCTGTTTGCAAGGTATAGTTTGCCTTTGTGAGAATACGATGTACATTCCACTTACCAAGCAGAGGGTTACTCTCCTGCTCTTTTAATCGTTGATACTCTTTTACAACATAAAGTTGGAATGTAGGGCTTATCCACATTCCAAAGTGAAAAGCAATATCCTTATGAGCATAAGTTCCTCCATATCTTCCTGCTTTTGAAGTTATACCAATACAATTTGTTCTTTGCACTAACTCTTTTACACTGATTTTGAAATTGTTTAAACCAGCATTACTTTTAATTATGGCGAATTCGCCATAATTAAAATTTGGATTATACATTTGTTCCCAAACTCCAATATATTCCAAGGTATTTCTGTTGCGAAGCCAATCACTTATAAAGAAATCACCATCCTTGGCTTTTATCATGTCTGTTAGACAAATATAATCTTTATCATCGTTTCCTAGCAAAACTGATATTTCAGTATTTTGCACTATAATTTTCTTAGTCTTTACCATACCACATAAATATTAAAACACTGCAAAGATACAACTTTATATTGATATTGCAAAATTTTCACTAACTTTTTTCGGTATTCCAACAACAAACAAAGATGGCGTCCCAGCAGATTGCAAATCATAAGTGGTTGAAAGATTATTTTAGGCATGTTGCTCTATAAAGTAGGATCACCTTTTTTAAGGAATCCTACTTCTTATAGTAATTCAAGTTTCGCAAGTAACCTTCGGGGACGGCAGGATGGCACTAGCGAAAGTTCAGTTAGTCATTGATTACAATATTCTTTCATCTAAAGCATTACACTTATCAGGCAACAAAGATTCTGTTAGATGCTGCAAAGATACAAAATAATAGCTACTTGAAGAATTTTTCTCTAACAAAAAATACAGAACTATACCCTTTTTTACCCCATTTAAATTTAATTAACTATCAAAAATATCCAAGTTTAATAAAAAAGCCATAAATTTGCAAACGGAAATAATAAATGACCTAAGTGTGTAACATAAACAAGACATCATTAATAACGTTTTTAAATAACTATGGCGTAGTTTTTAAAACTGCAACGTAGATAATAGCTAACTATTCATTAGAATGAAAATATTCATCCTATATAATTAAAAATAACATTTAAAACCAAACAATTATGAACAAAAGAAGTCAGTTTGGCATGACCCTATTACTATCTACGATTTTAGTAGGTGCCGCCAATGCGAGTACTGTTCCTAGCTCAAGCACATTCGGAGCAACTATGGTTGCACAGCAGGGTGCTGTTTGCAAAGGTGTGGTAAAGGATGCTACCGGTGAACCTATTATTGGTGCGTCAGTATCAGTGAAAGGCACGAAGAATGCTACAGTTACCGATTTGGACGGAGTGTTCACACTCCAGGGGGTAACTAAGGGTACTACCATCGTTGTTTCTTACATCGGTTTCGTAAATAGCGAAGTAAAGTGGAACGGAACAAGTCTCAATGTAACTCTCGCTGAAGACACACAAGGCTTGGAGGAAGTCGTTGTCGTAGGTTACGGTACACAGAAGAAGGTAAACCTCTCTGGTGCTGTTGCCAACGTAGATGGTAAGGTTTTGGAAAACCGCCCTATTACCAACATCGGACAGGGTCTCCAGGGTGTTGTTCCTAACCTCAACGTATCCATGAACAGTGGTGGTGCTCCTGGTGCCAGCTCTAGCTACAATATCCGTGGTAACACGTCGTTGAACGGCGGTAGCCCATTGGTATTGGTTGATAACGTGCAGATGGATGCCAACCTCGTGAATCCAGACGACGTGGAGTCTATCTCTGTATTGAAAGACGCCTCTTCTGCAGCCATCTATGGTGCGCGTGCAGCATACGGTGTAATCCTCATTACTACCAAGAAGGGTCGCAAGAGCGACAAGCCTAACATCTCATTCAACGCCACAGGTTACTGGCAGAGCCCTGCCAAGTCATACCACAACGTTAACTCTATGCAGTACCTCAAGATGATGGACGAGGCTAACAAGAACGACGGTGGTTCTGGCCGATACTTCAAGGATCAGGTTTACAAATATACAGAGGAATACTTCAACGGAACCCGTAAGGATCCTGTATTCTTCGACGAGGCATACGATAAGGCAAAGTATGGCTACTGCGGCAATACCGACTGGTGGAATGAGCTTTACAAGACTTCATTCTCTCAGATCTACAATGCCAACATCAGCGGTGGTAACGACCGTACTACCTACTATGCATCCATCGCCATGAACGACCAGAAGGGTATCCTTACCGCTGGTGACGATAAATATAAGAAGTACAACGCTAACGTAAACATCTCTTCTAACATTACCAAGTGGTTGAATGTAAGCGCTAAGATTACTCATACCTATACATCAGAGCGCCACCCTACCGGTGGTACCACAGCGATGAACCCTACCGCTTACTCTGGTCTGAGCGCATACTCTGGTATGATGAAGAACGACTTGAGCCCACTGATGCCAGTGAAGCATCCTGATGGCCACTATGCAGGTCAGGGTAGCTACACCAACCCTATCGCCATCATGGAGCAGGGTGGTAACGCCAAGTATCGCCAGAACGACTTGTGGATGACTGGTGCCGTACGCATCACTCCTATCAAGGGTCTCGTCATCAACGCCGACTACACATGGAACTTCTACGGCAGAAACTCTAACGAGCACGTACGTAACTTCTACGACTATACAGCCGTTCCTGGTACAGAGAACTACTATCCTTGGACCAACCCAAGCAGTATCACCGTATCTAACTACGATGACTACTATCAGGCATTCAATGCCTTCGCAGAGTACTCACTGTCACTGGCAGAAAAGCATAACTTCAAGGTACTCGTGGGTTACAACCAGGAGAAGAAGCACAACAAGTATCACTGGGTGGGCCGCAAGAACCTCATCGACAACGATACTCCACAGATCAACCTCGCTTACGGTGATATCTCTACCAGCGGTAGCGAAAGCATGTGGTCAACCAACGGTCTCTTCTTCCGCTTGAACTACGACTACATGGGCAAGTACCTCTTCGAGTTCAACGGCCGTGAGGATGGTTCTTCTAAGTTTGCCAAGGGCAACCGCTATGCGTTCTTCCCTTCAGGCTCTGTAGCTTGGCGTGTATCAGAGGAGAAGTTCTTCGAGCCATTGCGCAGCTGGTGGGACAACCTGAAGATTCGTGCATCTTACGGTTCTCTGGGTAACCAGAACGTATCTGGCAACTTCCCTTACCTGGCTACCTACGGCTTGAGCACAAAGGCTGGCGTATTGCTCGGCGGCACACGTCCTGTAGCAGTTTATGCTCCTGGCCTGGTAAGTAGCTCATTTACATGGGAAACCGTGAACCAGTTCGACCTCGGTATCGATGGTACATGGCTCAACAACCGACTGAGTGCATCTTTCGACTGGTATCGCCGTGACACCAAGGATATGTTGACCAGGGGTGCTACCCTGCCTTCAGTGCTCGGTACAGGCGTGCCAAGAAGCAACGCTGCCAACATGAAGACCACTGGTTGGGAAATCTCTGTAGAGTGGAGCGACCGTCTGAAATGCGGTTTGGGCTACCACATCAAGGGTGTATTGTCTGACTACCAGTCTGAAATCACCAAGTATTCTAACGACGCACGTCTCCTCGGCGACCACTACGTGGGCGAGAAGCTGGGCGAAATCTGGGGTTTGGTATCTAACGGACTCTTCCAGAGCGACGAGGAAGCAGCCAGCTGGGATCAGAAGGCTATCAACGGCGGCCACTGGAGTGCAGGTGACGTGAAGTTTGAAGACCTCGACGGCGACAACAAGGTAACTTGGGGCGAAGGTACAGTAGATAAGCCAGGCGACCGCAAGATTCTCGGTAACTCAACTCCTCGCTATGCATACGGTATCACAGCAGGTGCCGACTACAAGGGCTTCGACTTCGAGATGTTCTGGCAGGGTATCGGCAAGCGCGACTACTTCGGTGGTTGGGGCGGTCCTGCATTCTGGGGCTTCACTGATGAGTGGTGTACTCCACAGACCACAGCTCTCGACTACTGGACAGAGGACAACCGTGGTGCTTACTTCCCAAAACTCCATCACTACAGTGTAAATGGTGCTAACCACAACACCTCTTCTCGCTACATGCTCAATGCTGCATACCTGCGTTTGAAGAATGTAACATTAGGTTACTCTATTCCTTCACACTTGCTGAAGCAGGTGGGCATTGCTCGCCTCAGAGTATTTGTACAGGGTGAAAACCTCCTTACATTCACTCCTATGAAGGTGAAGTTCGCTGACCCAGAGACACTTGGTAACATGACTTACCCTATCAACAAGAAGATCTCTGTAGGTATGAACTTGTCATTCTAATGTTCGAGAATCGTAAAGTGTGTATTATTAATACTTAAATAGACAGACAATGAAAATTAAAAATATATTCATTTTGAGTATGATGGCTGGTATGACACTTGCATCTTGCAACTATACCGACTTGAGCCCTATGGACTCATTTACAGATAAGTCATACTGGAAGAGTGCCAACGACCTCAAGATGTACGCCAATGGTATCTACAGCAATATGCTGGCAGGTCCTTCATCTACTCTTGATGGCGAGAGTGATAACTTTGTAACCAATAGCCCTAGTGGTTATCTGTTCAACAATTACACCGTTCCTACATCAGGCGGTGGCTGGGACTGGGGCAACGTGCGCAGCTGCAACTACTTTCTGAAGCGCTATCATACAGCTTCTGGCTCTGAGGCCGACATCAACAAGTATGTAGCTGAGGTTCGTTTCTTCAGAGCACAGGATTACTATAGCAAGATCCGTAATTTCGGTGATGTGCCTTGGTATGAGAGTGACCTCCAGACTGGCGATGACGCAGAGCTCTTCAAGGGTCGTGATCCACGCAACTTCGTATTGAAGAAGATTATCGAAGACTTGGAGTTCGCTATCCAGTGGCTCCCAGAGAAGACAATGGCCGAGAAGGGTCGTCTGCACAAGGATGCAGCCCGCACCCAGTTGGCTCGTGTATGCCTCTACTACGGTACTTACATGAAGTATCACAAGGAGACTGGTTCTGAAGGCTTGACAGCAGAAAGCCTCATTACAAAGGCTAAGCAGCTGACTGATGAAATCATCAACAGCGGCAAGTATGCCATCGTAAAGGGTACTGACGCAGGTGCCGGCACCAAGGCTTACGAGGGTTATCCACTCAGCTATGCCAACCAGTTTGTTCAGGAAGACCTTGCTGACAACAAGGAGGCTATCATGGTCCGCTTCTACGAGACTGGTATCCTTACCCACGAGACTGGCCGTCAGGCTGGTGGCAACGGTATGGGCTTGAGCAAAGACTTCATCGAGTCGTTCCTGATGAAGGATGGTACTCCTATCTACAACGAGGGTTCTAACTACCAGGGTGACGAAGAGTTGGAGACAGAGATTGCCAACCGCGACCCACGCCTCTATCAACTCATCGACAACGACCACAAGCCATTCTGGCTCCGCAACAACAAGCAGGTGCAGAACAAGATGCCAGACTGCTCAGTATCTGGTGGTGTAACAGGTTATCCATGTACCAAGTTCCACTCTGCCGACGAGACTCAGTGGCAGGCTCGCAACACCTCTTACGACTGGTTCATCTACCGCTATGCAGAGGTATTGCTCATCAACGCCGAGGCTAATGCCGAGTTGGGTACTTGCACCCAGGCTGTTCTCGACAAGACCATCAACCAGCTTCGCGACCGTGTAGACATGGCTCACCTCACCGTGAACCCTGTTGCTGACCAGAAGCCTATCGACTATGGCTATCAGCTTTCTAACCTGCTCTACGAGATTCGTCGTGAACGTCGTATCGAGTTGGTTGGCGAAGGCTTCCGTATGGACGACTTGAAGCGCTGGAATGCGATGAAGTTGTTGGAGAATCCTCTTACTACTCTGGGTATCCGTGTTACCGACAAGGTGAAGCAGCAGTATAACGAGATCTACGCCTTCGATAGCAGCAACACTAGAGAGTACAAGGGCAAGACATACCTCCGCATCTACGCTGAGAGCTATGACGATGCTGCAGGTCGCAAGTGGACGGAAAACGACCGCCGCTGGTTGTATCCATTGCCAATCGATCAGTTGGCACTGAATAAGAACCTGAAGCAGAACCCAGGTTGGGATGAGAAGTAAGAAACTGACTAGGTAGATTAGTTTTGTAAGATAAAGTTTAATTACCTGTTGAAGGTTCTCCAAAGTTGGGTGTTCCAGCCGACTGGACAACTCCACACAAGTATGCAGTAAAAGCTGCCAATGGAGAGACCAAGGTGTGGACCATTACATGTACATTAACAAAATAATTTAAGTCACACAAGGGGAGACACCATCCGCTTATGGTGTCTCCCTGTTTTTCAAGGGGCTTCAACTTATTATTAGTATGAACAAAAACAATTTATTAAAGCTGGCACTTACTCTTATAATGCCATTAACTCTGTGTATGGGAAGTTGGGCACAAGCTGTCATCTTTCCCCAGAAAAAGCAACCGGGTGTAGCTAAAATCACCCAGAAGTCAAACAGCTATCAGCTCGCCAACAAGGTATTGAAGGCCTCTTTCATCAACACAGGTGGCAAACTCTACTTCAACGGCTGTTCTGAACTGGGACTGCAGCCTAGCACAGAGTTGTTTAAGGTTCTCTTGGGAGACGGCAAAACCATTACCGCATCCGAGATGAAACTGGAAGATGTAAAGATGGCAACCCTGGCGGAGAATCCATCTGCAACAACTGCATCTCTCCGTTATGCAGGCAAGGCTCTGGAAGCTCGTTTTACATACGAAGAACTTTCTATCGTTTGGCGCGCCGTATTGAGAAACGGCTCGCACTACCTGCGCACTGAAATGGATATCCAGGCTGCCAAAGACTTACCTATGAAGGGTATCGTGGCAATGAATTACCTGGTAGCCAAGAACAGTGCCTATACCGCTCCAGAAGTGGTGGGTAATACCCGTGGTGCCATCCTGGCAAGCAATCATATCTTTGCTGGTCTGGAAACTCCAATGGGTCTGAATTCCTGCAAGGATGAAGGCAATGCTACCCACATAGAAGGCTTATGGAGAAGAAACACCACTTTAAAAGCTGGCAAAACATGGAACATCAGTTCTGTAGTGGGCTTGGTTGCGCCTAACCAGTTGCGCCGCTCTTTCCTGGCTTACAGCGAGCGTGAAAGAGCTGTGGCTTGGAGACCTTATCCGGTCTATATCTCATGGTATGAGTTGAACATCGACCGCAACAACGCACAAGCTCCTTCTTATAAAGGCAATATGACCGTAGAACAGTGTGCCGACGTGGTAAGTCACTGGAAGACACACTTCTATGATAAATATCAGATGGCTCCAAAGGCCTTTGTATGGGATGACGGTTGGGACCAGTATGGAACCTGGACCTTCAATCCTAACTTCCCTAACGGATTCGACGAACCAGCCAACGAGGCCAAGAAGATGGGCACAGGTATCGGTGCCTGGCTGGGTCCTGTGGGCGGCTATGGTCAGTCTGGCGAATATCGCCGTGCTTACTGGCGTTCCAAGGGTGGCATGCAGCTGAGCAATGAAGATTACTACAACTTCTTCATCCGTTGCTGCACCAACATGATTGACCGTTACGACTTCCGCTTCTTCAAGTTTGATGGTATCAGTGCACAGGCTTCAGCCATCGGTCCTGACGAAGGAACCAGAGGCGAGGAGAATGCCGAGGCCATCATCAGCATCGAGCGTGCCGTACGCCAGAAGCGTCCTGACATCTTCCTCAACACCACTGTAGGCACCTGGGCTTCTCCATTCTGGTTCCACTTCACAGATGCAGTATGGCGCCAGGAGGGTGATTACGGCGAGGCAGGTGACCAGGGCACCGATCGTGAGCGCTGGATTACCTATCGCGACCGCCTGGTATATCAGAACTTCATACAGAGATCACCAGTTTGTCCAATCAATACTTTGATGACTCACGGATTCATCCTGAGCCGTTGGGGAGCCGTTTCCAAGAACATGGATTATGACGGAATCGTACGTGAAATGCGCTGCGCCTTTGCCTGCGGTTCGGGCATGGTTGAGCTGTACAACGACTACAAGCTGATGGACGAAATCAAGGACAACCAGGGCAACGCAGGAGCGTTGTGGAAAGACTTGGCAGAGTGCATCAAGTGGCAGCAGGAACAGGCCGACGTATTGCCAGATGCCCACTGGGTTGGCGGCAATCCATGGGATGGAAAGAAAGCAAATGTATACGGCTGGGCTGCATGGAACGGCAAGAAGAGTGTGCTTACCTTGCGTAACCCTTCTGCCAGTGCACAGAGCTTCACCACGACCCTGAGAGAGGCGTTGGAGATACCTTCTTATGTTCGTGGAAAGATTACTTTGACCCATGCCTTCAGCCAGGCTGAATTGCAGGGTATGCCAATCAACAAGCCTATCGACATTGATACTCCTCTGACATTGAATCTGCCAGGATCATCAGTGTTTATCTATAATGGACGTTGATGGTTAATGATATATTGATTAGTTAGTAAGTTAGTAAGATAAAGTTTAAAAATTAGAGAAAATAAATTTGCTTCTTTTGTAAACGCAAGGTTTATAAACGCGATGCTAGTAAACACAATTTTTCTGCCCTTCTGCTGTGAAGCAGAGGGGCAGATTTTTTTGTACAAAGAAATCAAATACCTTAATCTTTTATCTGATGAGTTTTAACCAGCAAATCATGAATCTTATTTTTTATTTCTTCCTCAGACTTAATCTTTATCAACTCCAAGGCTTTTTTATAGATCATATATTGGATGGCGTCCTTGATACTCATACCAAAAGGAGAGCCTTCAGGACCAGAGTTATCAATATCTTGATTTCTAATAACATCCAGCATCTCAAAGAGATGATTCATCTTATCCTCGATGCTTTTAAACTGAAGCAGGTAAGCTCGCACCAACTTCATCACATGAGTAAATTTCATATCATCTCCAGCTCTGATTAAATCGAAATCATGTTTAGAAACGCCATACACCTTCTTCAATTTTTCTTGGGTAACATGAGTACCTTTTTCAGACAAATCCTTAAATACATCAAGAAAAAATGTTCCAATTCTCTTCAGTACTCCTTTTTCATCATCTTTTTTTTTGTTGTCATTTTTAATTTTGTTTTATTTTATTGTTTATTCGTTAAATACCCCCTCTCATCTTCATTCTGTTTGCAAAGGTATACAATTTCTCCGGATTATTGACATTTTCCACCGAACCATCTGTGAATTTTCGTAAATTTTAGACAGAAATCTCTTTAAGTTTGTTAAATATTAACTATTTTCCACCCAAAAATTGGGGTGAAGGCATGGTGAATCTCGCCGGAAAAAACTACTTTTGCAACCGAAATCAAGCCCGAGTGACCGCTGATTCGAGAGTGTGATGTGAACCCTAGGGTCCAGAACTTTTGTATATACAGCGTGTTATAAAGGTAAATGAAATGAATATCAGGGTTTTACATAGAGGTTTTTAGTATCAGAAAACTAGTTTTTTGAGACCAAGCCTTCACATCACAGCCTTGCATTCACAGAAAAAATGGCCGACAGAAGAGGCTAAAATCTCCAGCCGACTACTAAATAATTGACAAACAAAAAAATCAAACCAATGAACAAAAAAACAAATGACGCCGTGATGCCGTCACTATTCGCATCACTCAAGAGCACCGAGAGCATGCCTCTCGCAAGTAGAGAAGCCTTGGAGCAACTTATCACAAAAGACTCCCTGGTAAGTTCATTGACCATGGCCTATCGCAAGAGAATGGCCATCAGCAAGAGCTATGCAGATGAGCTCAAGCCTCTAGGCCCTGCCATCTCTGCCTCACTGCAGTATGACGGCAGAGGCAGAAACCTCGACAACGTGAAGGCTGAGACCCGAATGATTGCCCTGGACTACGACATCCATGATGCCTCGGCTGAGCAGATTGAGAGCATGTTCAATGCCGCATGCCAGTCGGCCTATGCCCTAGCCGTCTATCACACCATCAGCGGACAGGGTATCCGCATCATCGTGGGATACGACAGAGCCGAGAACTGCGACCTCACCATCGTGGAACTCTTCAACGCCATGATCAAGAAGGCCATCAGCTTCTACAACACCCTGCTCAACTGGGAGGCCGACCAGCAGGCCACCGACATCGGCAGACTCTGCGGTCTTGCCCACGACCCTGATGCCTACTTCAACTGGGAGGCAATCCCCCTGAAGCTCACCCCCAGCGAGCTGAAGATTACCCAGGAACGCATCAAGAACGAGAAGAAGAAAAACAAGGGCGGCAGACCTAAGAGCAGCAAGACCCGCAAGAAGAAGGGCGGCTACACCCCAACCATCGAGGAGGCTGCTCCCCACATCAAGGTGATGATTGAGAGCTGGGGCAAAAGATTCGAGGAGCATCAGCACAACGAGTATGTTACCAGCTTTGCCTACTGCTGCCTGAAATACGGCATCGAGGAGGAGAAGGCACTGCAGTATGCCACCTCCGAGTTCTCGCAGCAGTATGCCGACACGGCTAGCGTGGTGAGAAGTGTGTACAAGAACCATGGCGAACTTGCCGGCAAATGGCACTTCTATGCCAAGGGCGAGGACTATCCGGTTCAGGCTACGCTGAAGCTCATCAGGCAGTGGCTCGACCAGAACTACGAGTTCGTCCACAACATGGTTACCGGCAAGTATCAGGTGGTGAGCCGCATGGTGAAGGATGCCAAGTACCTGAAGTATACCGATGTGAGCGACGACATCCTGCACTCCATCTGGATGGAGATGGACCTGAAGGGCATCCATACCAGTGTGCAGAAACTGGGGGATATCGTGACCAGCGACTACAGCCAGCCTTTCAATCCGCTGGACCACTATCTGCGCAGTCTGCCGAAGTGGGACGGCAAGACGGATTACATCAGGGAGTTTGCCATGCGAATCACGGTGGAAGACCGCCCCGAGTATTGCCACACCCAGGAGGAGTTTGTGGAATATTTCCGAAAGTGGTTCGTGTCGATGGTGGTGGCATGGGTGAATCCTCACTTCGTGAACCAGTCGATGCTGATTCTGGTGGGCAAGGGCGGCATCTACAAGACCACCATTCTGGGTGCCCTGCTCCCTCCATGCCTCAAGACTTACTATCTGAACGACAGTACCAGCAACTATCTGGACAAGGATGCCATGGAGGCTCAGGCTACCAAGGCTAGTGTGAACCTGGATGAGTTTGAGGCGATATTCGGCAGAAACCTGAGTGCCTTCAAGAGCAACATGACCAAGGAGGTGTTCTCCTTCCGTCGCCCTTATGACAAGTACCGATCTGAGCTGGAGCACCGTGCTTCGCTCTGCGGTACGAGCAACCAGCAGCACATCATCACCGATGTGGAGAACCGCCGTTTCTCGCCATGGATTGTTACCAAGATTGTGAGCCCTAGAGAGAAGGCTATCAACTACGAGGGTCTCTACTCTCAGGCTTTGGCTCTGGGTCAGAGTGTATCGAAGGGCACCCGAGAGGATGGCTGGGTATACTGGCAGACTTTCGAGGATGTGGAAAAAATGCGTAAGCACAATCGCCTCTTCATGGTTTCCAACTTTGCAGAGGAGCAGATATTGCGTTTTTTTCGTATCCCGGATGAATCAACAGAGCCCAGGTTCATCAAGTCGGTTACCACAGCAGAAATCATGGAAAAGATCTGCACTAACCCAGCCTTGCGCCAGAACATGTCGAACCAGAGCATCGGCAGCATCATGGCGAGGCTTGGTTTCAAGAGTGAGCACCGACGTACGGGAAATTTTTGGCTCGTGGTGGAAAAGAGTGGCGCAGAAGTGGCGCAGTATTCGAACTACAATCCGAACTACCCTAACCCGTGATGCTATCTAAGTCACTGGGATTTTTATCTTAGTCACTGGGGATTCTATCTAAGTCACTGAGATTTCTATCTTAGTCATTTCTGAACCAGAAACAAGTTAGAGAGTATGCCAAATCAAAATAGCAAGAGAGCCATCGCTCGTCTCTACTTTCCTGATGCCAAACCAAGGAGTGCCGAAAAGCACTTGATGATTTGGATCAAGCAATGCAAGGGACTCATGGAACTGCTTCAGGCAGAAGGTTACAAGAGTTGCAACAAGTTGTTTACTCCGAGGCAAAAGGAGTTGATTTTTGAATATTTGGGGGATCCGTAAGGGTTCCCCAAACTTTTTTCATGTTTTTTTAGATTTTTTTTTGCGAAAGTTCACGAAAGTTCAGAGTGAGTAGAAAAAAAGCCGTATCTTTGCATCGTAATTCAGAAGGAGATGCATCAACTGGAGAGTTACTAAAACTAAATTAACTAACAATTTTAACGCGAAAGGGAAAAAGTATGATTCAGGTAGTATTGAAACAGAACAAGAACAAGAAGATGCCGAATGCGTATGGTTTGTACTACGCATATCCAGTGGTTAACGAGACTTATGATCTCGACAAGTTGGCAGAGCACATGTCGTCACACAACACCCCCTTCTCGAAAGGTGCCATCAAGGGCATGCTTACCGATGCCGTGAACTGCATCAGAGAGTTGAATTTGCAGGGGATTGCCGTGAAGATCAACGACCTGGCGATCTTCAGCTTGGGCATCAAGAACAAGATGGGTGCCAAGAGCATTGGCGAGTGGTCGGCAGCCAAGAACATTGCCGGAGTGAAGTCGAGAGCCCGCGCCACGGGTAACTTGATTTCTGCCAGTCTGAACCTCGATGCCACTATCAAGAGAGTGGATAAGGGAGTGACTGTTACTGGTGGAATAACTGATGGTGGTGGAACGAACGGCGGCGGCAGCAATCCATCGGGAGGTTCCTCAACGGGTGATAACACTTCAGGAGGCACTGGCAAGGGCGATTCTGGCACCACTGGCGGCGGCGGATCTGACGGCGATTCTACAGACGTAACAATCTAATATGGGATAACTAACATTAAAAGCGTGAACAAATGAAGAGAGAGACTATTAAGAAAGTGATTAATTTTACCATCACGGTATTGACTGCCATCCTCAGCGCCTTCTGTGTACAGAGTTGCAAGGGCCTGTAAATGAGGTGAGATGGCTTGAGAAGGGCCTTGAGTGAAAGGCTTGAGAGAAAAAGAACACTAAGTTGAACCATTAAAAAAAGAAGAAGAAAATGAAATGTAAAAGAACTATCAATTTGATTGTAGTGCACTGCAGCGCTACCCGTGTGAACCAGAACTTCAGCATTGAGGACCTGGAGGCGTGCCACAAGGCTCGTGGCTTCGCAGAGATTGGTTACCACTATTACATCACCAAGGACGGCACTCTGTATCCTGGCCGTCATGAGGACAAGGTAGGTGCGCATGCCCGTCACTACAACCAGCATAGCATTGGTATCTGCTACGAGGGTGGCTTGGACAAGAATGGTCATCCTGCGGATACGCGCACCGAGGCGCAGAAGATTACGCTGGAGGAGCTGCTGTATTCTCTGGCTCTTGATTATCCGGATGCCACCATCCTGGGCCATCGCGATTTGCCTGGTGTCAAGAAGGAGTGTCCTTGCTTTGATACCAAGGCATGGCTCAAGGAAATTGATTTCCATCTGTAGAAGATAGCATCATTATAGGTTAAAAAATTGAGGTGCATTGCAAGAGAAAGACTTCTTGCGATGCACCTCTTTTTATATTAGGCAAAACTAGCTACGACTGAAGCTGCTGCACCAATTTTCATGTCATCAAGCCATATCTATACCCTCCATTCAAAATTGAACTTTTGATTTTTTTTCTCAGGAACCTTTCCGTTCTTGATAGCTTCGATAGAGTCATGTACGGCTTTACGGATGGCTTTTGCGTATTCACCTTTGGCCACAGCCTTTGGTGCATTCATTCCTAGCATCATGTTATACCTCCTATTTTTTAATTGTTTATACTGAAGTTTCGCAAGTAGCATTCTACCGTCCCCGAAGGGGGCGAACAGGAGCAAGACTGGATGTGGTTCGCCCCCTTTGGGGACGCTTTCTCCCTACTATTGGTTGTCCGCAGGTTCCATGACCTTTGGTCATTCCACCAGCGGTTATTGAAAGTTGGCCCCCTTCGGGGACCGGAGGTTACTTGCGAAACTTGAATTTATATAATATTGCAAAATTACGCTTTTTCTTTGAAACTACCAAGTGATTTCCCTTATTTAATCTTCGTTTACATTTCTCGACCAGGCATCCCGCAAAAGTACATACCTCGGCGAGACACCTAGCGGAATAGAGGGACGCCCGGAAAGCATCCATGTCTGATTCATATTAATTACGCAATGGTATACCTTCCATTGCGATGCACCTCTTTTTATATCCATATATTCTCAATTACTTGATACCCACAAATTCACTCAATGGCATAATTTTCGCACAAAAAGTATTTAGCGATTCTCTTAGATTTGGCATTTTTTTGAATTCAAGAGGCTTAGTTCCGTCGAAGAAAAGAACAATATAATATGGGGCATGCTGTGGATGAAAGCCATATTCCTCTAGAGTTTCCTTGGTCCAAATCTGAAAAGTACCTCTCTTCTTCAACTTAAATAGTTGACAATCTGCTCCCGCAGTATGCAATAATAAATACTGCATACGTTCAAAGCCCGGAGTAACACAAAGCGAACCTTTAGAATCTCCAGCACGCAGATAACAGATACCTTTTTCTATCATCTTTGCTTTCAAATCCTTGCGTGCATGATTCACCATTACCATCACCTCTTCAGGATTCTCGGAAATTTTTCTAAGAAACTTTTCCGCTATACCAGGACTCATGATTTCCTGTTTTCTTCTGATTCCATAATCTAAAAAATCTTTATTTTGGTCGATACCAATGAACTTTCTATCCAGCAAATTCGCAGCAATGCCCGTTGTACAGCTACCAGCAAAAGGATCCAAAATCGTATCTCCCTGATGAGTAGAAGCTAGAATGATTCTATACAACAATCGAAGAGGTTTCTGCGTAGGATGCTTGCCACATTTCATTTCCCAAGAAGATAAAAATGGGATTCTCCAAACATCAGTCATTCGCTTACCGCCATTCAACTGTTCCATTAAGTCACAATTAAAGAAGTGTTGATGCATTTCATCTTTTCTTGCCCAAATAATATACTCTGTCGTAAAATCAAAATAGTTACGCGACAAAGTTGGCTTGGCATCTGTCTTTTGCCAACAGATGATGTTCAGAATTTTATATCCAAGTTCCTGCATGCACGAAGCAACAGAGAATATATTGTGGTAGGTTCCCGTCACGAAAATAGTACCGCTATCCTTTAATACTTTTCTACAAGCCGACAGCCATTGCCTATTAAACAGATTGATTTTCTCAAAAGAAGCAACTCTATCCCACTCTCCTTTCTCGAACGTCTTCCAGGTTCCATTGATACATCTGGAAATATTTTTCGACAGAAAATAAGGAGGGTCAGCAAAGATAACATCCACTTGCTTACCAACTCTATCAATGAGGTTCATTGAATCTCCTTGATACAAAACAAACTCCTTATTGTCTGAAGAAAAATAGGGTTCCATCATTATATTGCAAAATCTAAATCCAATTGAACAGGTTGCTTAATCTCGGGTTGCTTTGCAGCTGCATGAAGGTCGAAATTGAAGACCAAAGCCTCTACCATGGCATGTCGATTCTCCAGATGCCCACCAGCCTGATAAAAATGCTCCTGAGTTTCTACATTAAAATGGTTCCAAAAACGCTCCATCATCTCATTTGCCCTAAACTCATTATGATGCCATGTTGACAAAATAAAATGGGCTGGAGTTTTCTGTAAGGCATGAAAAAGAGCTTTTTCATCCTCTTCTGTCCAACCATTATAATAGTCCACATAACGACCATAATAAGGTGGATCACAGTATATCAAATCACCTGCTTTTGCCTGTGAAATGGTCTCAACAAAACCTTGATTATGGAATTCCCATTCTCCAAGATGAATCGTCCGTTGTGCAGTTTCTATCTGATTACAAATCTTTGTGATATAGGCAGGCGCAAAACGATTTGGCTTTTTACAGAAAGGTATGTTCCAATCTCCCTTGCGATTAAAACGCATCATACCATTGAATCCAGCTCTTGAAAGAAAGATAAAGTCAAAGGAGCTATGTTCGCTATTGAAGCGATCTCTCACCTTTCTATAATGGGCATATCCTTCTTCATCTGCCTCCAAAAGCAGTTTTCCTTCATGCTCCAAATAACTCCGCATATTTTCTGGTGTAATGTCACCTTTTAAGACGCTATTATAAAACTTAATGATATGCGGATTACTATCGGCTATATATCTATGTCCTCCAACTGGCGCATTCAAACCTACCACGCCGGTGCCAAAGAAAGGCTCCACCCAATTGGTTTTGCCCAAATCAAGCCCCGAACGGCGTATTACATCATTAATCCAAGGTACAAGTTTTGTCTTGATACCTTGCGACTTTATTGGAGGAACTATTGTTTTTACTATACTCATAATTTCTTGCTAATTTGACTTTTATTATCAACATATTGTTTATATGTTTTCAGATTATAATAATGAGGAGAGCCGATTCCCGCCTTTTGCGCATCAGCTTTATTAAAATACCCCATCCAATAATCATCAAAAACATCTTCACCAAATGGCTCAAAAGTTCCTTGCCCTGCAAGAAGCTTGCTAATACTTGCTATACCACCAATATTTCTGGTATTTCCGCTACCAGGTTTATCACTAGCAATTTTCCACTTAGGTTGAACGAAGAAAATAAATTTCTCGATAACAGAATGAATGGCATCCAACTCATCTATCTGGAATATCGTTTTTTCATCCTCTTCTACGACACTCTGCTTATAAAGTATTCCTAAAACGAGGTGGGATGAATACTCATTGTATGCATGATCCATATTCATGATAGAATTTCTATTACGGAAATATCCCCAATAAGAACCTAAAGTTAAGCCATTAATTTTATCATCCTGGTAATAACTAGACTTGAAATCCACTGCAAATAAGTGACCTTCCTCGTCTTTGAAGGTTAAGTCTGGATAATAATTCTGTTTGGATGGCAATTCCAACTCTAATCCGTTTTTCTCAGCAAAAGCTAATAATTTAGGAATAAGAAGTATTTCTATAACTTTAGAGACAACCTTTGTGTCGTTGGTTATGGTATAGACATTCTTATTGATGTCAATGAATCCCTTGACAACCCAGTCGCCACTGTCTGTCTCTAAGAAGCTTTTATATGTTGCAACCTCTTTTGTAAGGAGGTCAAAAAATATCTCTTTAGTCATACAATTCTACATTTTATTCTAAATATTCGCCAAAGGTACATCTTTTATTTGAAACATGCAAGAAAACAAGAGAAAAGTTTCGAAAAAAATGTTGTTAGGGAACTAGTAGAACAGAATAAAGATGTAGATAATAGTATCATTCAAGGTAAAAAATTGAGGTGCATTGCAAGAGAAAGACTTCTTGCGATGCACCTCTTTTTATATTAGGCAAAACTAGCTACGACTGAAGCTGCTTCAACTGTTCTTCTGTCAATCCAGTTGCTTGCATGATTTGAGACCAAGACATCCCCATTGCTAATAAGTTACGGGCTATTGCCAAACTTTTAGACAGTTCACCTTTAGCTATACCTTCAACCATTCCTTTAGCTATTCCCTTTTCCTCTCCTTCAATATACGAGCCATAAAGACCGGAGTAGTAATCGTCAACAGCCTTAATACTTTCATCGTATTTTTCCTGCTCCTCACTACTCAAACAACGAACATCTGCCAATTTTGCAAGATGATCGAATATCTTCTTCTGTGCCGTAAAAGGCAATCTTTCTAATACTTCCATATACTTCAATACTATTCTACCCACAAAGTTTTATATATCGGCCATACATCTGCTTTCGGTAATGGGGTTTGCTTGGCAAAATTACATTTTTCATAAAAGGGAACGGCACTATAACTATCTTTGTGTAATGCTAGTATGGTGACAAATATCTATACCCTCCATTCAAAATTGAACTTTTGATTTTTTTTCTCAGGAACCTTTCCGTTCTTGATAGCTTCGATAGAGTCATGTACGGCTTTACGGATGGCTTTTGCGTATTCACCTTTGGCCACAGCCTTTGGTGCATTCATTCCTAGCATCATGTTATACCTCCTATTTTTTAATTGTTTATACTGAAGTTTCGCAAGTAGCATTCTACCGTCCCCGAAGGGGGCGAATGTGAATAACCGCGGGTGGAATGCCCGAAGGGAATGGAACCTGCGGATAGTTACAGATACTCTCTTATCGTCCCCGAAGGGGGCGAACAGGAGCAAGGCTGGATGTGGTTCGCCCCCTTTGGGGACGCTTTCTCCCTACTATTGGTTGTCCGCAGGTTCCATGACCTTTGGTCATTCCACCAGCGGTTATTGAAAGTTGGCCCCCTTCGGGGACCGGAGGTTACTTGCGAAACTTGAATTTATATAATATTGCAAAATTACGCTTTTTCTTTGAAACTACCAAGTGATTTCCCTTATTTAATCTTCGTTTACATTTCTCGACCAGGCATCCCGCAAAAGTACATACCTCGGCAAGACACCTAAAGGTAAAAAATAGAGGTGCATTGCAAGAGAAAGACTTCTTGCGATGCACCTCTTTTTTATATATAGAAAACGAACCCCGCTAGGCGATTGCATTTCGCTAGGCGGAACCTTATCTGATGACTTTCACTTCACCATTCTTCGCAATCTTTACGATGCTGGATGGCTGGTGAGGCTTGTGCTCCTGGCGACGAGTCCAGCATACGTAATCCACGGCATTCAGAATCTCTTCGGAAATGTCACGGTAGTTCTGGGCTGCCGGCTCGCCACTTACATTGGCACTCGTGCTCACGATAGGCTTCTGGAAACGGTAGCAGAGCTGCTTGCTGAACTCCTCGTAAGTTACTCGCATCGCCAGACTGCCATCCTCGGCTACCAGGTTATGAGCCACGCCATTGGCATCATCCAGGATGATGGTGGTAGGCTTCACCGGCATCGCTGCATCAATGAAATCCCACGCCACCTGAGGCACGTTGCGGAAATAACGCGCCATGCGGTCGGCTGAATCAATGAGACAAATCAGCGCCTTGGAATCATCACGCTTCTTAATCTCGTACACCTTCTTCACAGCCTCCGGATTGGTGGCATCACAGCCGATGCCCCATACGGTATCTGTAGGATAGAGAATCACTCCACCCTTTCGCATGCATTCCACTGCATTCTTAATATCTTCTTCTTTGGTCATATTACACTATGATTACTATGAATTAAAAATTATCTTCCTGGCTCTTCTGGCACTCATAATAGGCGATGTCCTTCATGCCGTTGAGGAAGGCGGCGGCATCCATGCGCTTCTTGCCCGAAAGCTGCAGCTCCTGGATGTTGAGCCAATTATCAAGACACGCTACCTGCAACTTCTTCTCGAAGATTCTCAAAGAACCTACTGGTGCTGCGCCACGAGGTTCTTCAGACTGCTGGGTCTTGAAAATCTTCAACACCTGAACCTTCTCCACACTCTTCTTCTTCGAAGGATGAGACGTAGCCTCTGGCATCTCGCCATCCGTATCCTCAAAGATAACCACTGGTGCCTTCTTCTTGATCTCCGTCCAGGCTCCAGGATATGGCGAAAGACCACGCACGAAATCGTGAACCTGCTTGGCTGGCTTGTGGAAATCGATGCGACAGGTGTCCTTGAAAATCTTTGGGGCTGATTTCAGCTCCACGCCCTCGCCCATCAGTTCTTCCTGGGCAATGGATGCTATGTTGCCATCGGCTGCTATCAGGGCATCGATGGTTTCCAGTGCCAGTTCGGCACCCAGATGCATCAGACCATCATATACATACTCCACATTGGCTTCTTCCGGAATAGGGAATTGCTTCTGCATGATGATGCGACCGGTATCGATGTCGTGGTCTAAGAAGAAGGTGGTGACACCCGTCTCCTTCTCGCCGTTGATTACAGCCCAGTTGATTGGGGCTGCACCACGATACTGTGGCAGCAGGGCGGCATGCACATTGAAGGTGCCATACTTAGGCATCGCCCATACCACCTCCGGCAGCATGCGGAAGGCTACTACTACCTGCAAATCGGCCTGATAGCTACGCAACTGCTCCACAAACTCAGGGTCTTTCATCTTCACCGGCTGCAACACTGGCAGGCCCTGCGAAAGCGCATACTGCTTTACCTGAGATGGCTGCAGCGTGTCCTGATGTCTGCCCACAGGCTTATCTGGCTGGGTAACCACAGCCACCACGTTATATCCGCCCTCTACCAGGCGCTTGAGGGATTCCACCGCAAACTCCGGGGTTCCCATGAATATGATTCTTAAATCTTTCTTCTCCATTTTTTCAAAATTTTATTCAGCCGACATATCCGCCACAATCTTGCGATATACCTCGTAAATCTTGGTGCGGCTGATATAGCCCTTCAGCACGCCGTTGACATCTACCACAGGCAGCTGCGCGGCATCGGTTTTATCAAACTTATCCATCACTTCGTCCATGCGCTCGTTCTCGCCCAGGGTTGCCGACGGCTGAATCATCAGCTGGCTCACCTTGAAGTGATTATACAGTTCCGTGCGGAAGATGATGTGGCGCAGACGGGTGATATCTATCACGCCCTTCAGCACACCGGCATCATCCAACACCGGAACAAAGTTGTTGTTACTTCTTGAAATCTCGCTCACCAGCTTGCTCATCGGCAGATCGGGACTGATAGGATGGTAATCCTTCTCAACCATGCTCTGCATGCTCATCAGCGTAAGTGCCGAACGATCTACATGGTGGGTGAGCAACTTGCCCTCCCTTGCCAATCGAAGGGCGTAGATGCTGTGGCTCTCGAAGATGCTGATGGTGAGCAGCGAAGAGATGCACACAATCATCAGCGGCATGAAGAGCTGATAGCCACCCGTGAGTTCGGCGATGAGGAAAATGCCCGTTAGCGGCGCATGCATCACGCCCGTAATGAGACCCGCCATGCCCATGAGCGCAAAATTCTGCTCCGGCACATACACGCCTACCTGATAGATGTTCCAAAGGCGGGCAAAAAGGAAGCCTGCAAAACCGCCGATAAACAGCGAAGGCGCAAAGGTTCCACCACAACCGCCACTACCATTGGTTGCCGATGTGGCAAATACCTTGGTAAAAGTGACAAACGCTATGTAGAAGATGAGCAGATTGTCCTGACCCGAAAACAGCGAACGGTTCATCACCTGCCCCCACTCTGCCTCGTTGCTACCCTTGAGCAGGATATTGACGGCAGAATAGCCCTCGCCATAAAGCGACGGGAAGAAGAAGATGAGCGTGCTGAGGATGAGTCCTCCAAACAGCAGTTTGGCGTATGGATACTGGCTCAGTTTGCCGAAGAAGCCCTCGCAGACTGACATGGTGCGCATGAAATACAGACTCACCAGTCCGCAGAAAACACCCAGCAGAATGCACGCCGGGGTGCGGTCCAGCTCCCATGGGTTGGTGAGCGTGAATTCGAACAGCGAACTGTCGCCATCGAATATATAGGTGAAACAGGTGGCTGTGACACACGAAATCAAGATAGGCAAGAGCGATGCCATGCTCAGATCTACCATCAGCACTTCAAGGGTGAACACCAGTCCGGCTATCGGCGCCTTGAACACGCCTGCAATGGCGGCACTGGCTCCACATCCCACCAGCAGCATCATGGTCTTCTTATCCATGCGGAAAATCTGTCCCAGGTTGGAACCGATGGCTGAACCGGTGAGCACGATAGGTGCCTCGGCTCCCACGGAACCACCGAAACCGATGGTGATGCCTGATGCCACCACCGACGACCAGCAGTTGTGCCCTTTGAGTCGGGAGTTCTTGGTAGAGATGGCATAAAGTACTCTTGTGATACCATGCGAGATATTGTCGCGCACCACATACTTGATGAACAGCGACGTGAGGTAGATGCCCACGATAGGGAACAGCAGGAAGAGCAGATTATAGGTACCCTTCTCGAATCCCGAAGTGAGCAGATACTGTATCTCGTGTACGATGGCATGCAAGAAGAAGCCTGCCACCGAAGCGAGCAGACCGATGAGGAAGGCGAGAATCAGGGTCATCTGCTTGTCAGAGATGTGTTTCTTCTGCCAGGCAACCAGTTTCGCCGTCCTGCTTTGTTTGTATCCTGTTAACTCTTCATCCATTACCATGCTGAAATTTTAGAATTCTGATGTAAAGTGGAACTTGATGTGCTCAAAATCCTGCTGAGCCATGCTCAACACGTAGCCTGAATCGGCGAGGAACACATCGCGGCCCTCGATATCCTTGGCCATATACTGGTACTTGCGCTTCTTGAAGTTCTCCAGCTCCTTCTCGTCGTCGGCCTCAATCCAGCATGCCTTGTGCAGGTGAACAGGCTCCCAGCGGCACTTGGCGTTGTACTCGTTCTCCAGGCGATACTGGATAACCTCGAACTGAAGCTGGCCCACGGTACCCACGATGCGGCGACCGTTGAACTGGTTGATGAACAGCTGAGCCACACCCTCGTTCATGAGCTGCTCCAATCCCTTCTGGAACTGCTTGCTCTTCATAGGGTCATCGTTCTCGATGTACTTGAAGAGAAGTGGTGAGAACGATGGCAATCCACGGAAATGAATCTTCTCGCCCTCGGTAAGGGTATCGCCAATCTTGAAGATGCCGTTATCTGGCAAACCTACGATGTCGCCTGGATAGGCCTCGTCGATGGTGCTCTTGCGCTGCGCCATAAACTGGGTTGGCGAAGAGAAGCGCACGGTCTTGTCGAGTCGCACGTGGTAATAAGGCTGATTGCGCACAAACTTGCCAGAGCAGATCTTGCAGAAGGCGATGCAGGAACGGTGGTTAGGGTCGATATTGGCGGTAATCTTGAAGATGAAACCGGTGAACTTAGGCTCCTCAGGTTCCACCATGCGCTCCTCTGCCTGGGTTGGCTTTGGAGATGGGGCAATCTGCACGAAGCAATCGAGAAGCTCCTGCACACCGAAGTTGTTCAACGCTGAACCGAAGAACACTGGGGCTACTTCGCCAGAGCGATAGGTTTCTACGTCAAACTCAGGATAAACGCCATCTACCAGTTCCAGTTCCTCGCGCAACTGGCTTGCCTCACGCTCGCCTACTCGCTCATCGAGTTCCTTTGACTGGATATCCACCTCTACCTTCTCTGTGACACGCTGCTTGTTAGGTGTGAAAAGGTTGAGCTGGTGCTCGTAGATATTGTAAACACCCTTGAATCGGGCGCCCTGACCGATAGGCCAAGACAATGGGCGAACGGAAATCTTCAACTCTTCTTCCAACTCATCGAGAACATCGAATGGGTCACGTCCCTCACGGTCCATCTTGTTGATGAAGATGATAACCGGAGTATTGCTCATGCGGCACACCTCCATCAGTTTGCGGGTCTGTGCCTCCACACCCTTGGCTGAATCCACCACGATGATGGCAGAATCCACGGCGGTGAGGGTACGGTAGGTATCCTCGCAGAAGTCCTGGTGACCTGGAGTATCGAGGATATTCACCTTGTAAGGTTCTCCGGTCTGTCCATCTGGCAGGTAATCGAACTCCATCACGGAAGTAGAAACCGAGATACCACGCTGTTTCTCGATATCCATCCAGTCGGAAGTGGCAGTTTTACGAATCTTATTATTTTTAACGGCACCAGCCACCTGAATCTGTCCACCGAAGAGCAGGAACTTCTCGGTCAAAGTTGTCTTACCGGCATCAGGGTGCGAAATGATGGCAAATGTTCTTCTTCTTTCAATCTCTTTCATCTGTTATATATCGTTATATATATATTATAATAATGTATATACTAAAAATTTAATCACTGAAAAGTAATCACTAATCACTAAAAACTAATCACTACGCGTCGTCGTCTTCGAACTTCAGGCCTTCGGTGCGGTCCTTGATATAGTAATCGCTCAAGAGGCCGATGAAGACGGTGATTTCCTTGATGGCACGCTCAGTTTCGGGAGTAATCTCCTTTTTCTGCAGGCGGAGCATCATCACGCCATAGAGGGCATCGAGGCAGGTTTCAATCTCGTTGAGTTCCTTGTCGCCACGGTTGCGCAGCTCAACGATGAACGGCAACACCTTGTAGTATTCGGCGTTGTAGATAGGAAACTTGCTGCTCTGGAGCAATCGGGCATGCAGGTCGATGACATCCTGCAGGAGCACTCGGTTGATATCGAGATGACCATACTCACGCTTTCCCTCCTCGTTCATCATGCGGATGAGGTTGCCGAACCAGTCGAGCTCCTCATCTTTCTGCTCGGGAGTGAAATTGAATCTTTCGATGTAATTCTTCTTGATGACAGGCAGCGAGCATCCGTAGGCACGGATGATATCCTCTATCTGCCACATATATAAGAGGTATTCTGCAATACTCGTCTTTCTTAATTCTTGTGCTACAAACATTTTTACTTTGAAGTTTGAACTATAAACTTTTAACTATCAACTTTTAACTCTAAGATTAAAAGCCTGGCAGGTGGTACAGATTGAAAACTGTGCCGAAGAGGGCGATGACAGAGAAGATGATGACCACGCTTCCTATCACCTTATTAATAATAAGGATGCCGTTGGTATCAAACTTTCCCCTCACCTTGTCGATGAGCCAGGTGAGACCGAACCACCAGAGCAGGGCTCCGAAGACGATGCTGAGATAGCCCACACCCATTTCGATCGGCATATCAGGCACCACGAAGGCAAACTGGGCAAAGGTGGCCATGAAGAGGAAGACGATGAGCGGATTGCTCAGCGTTACCAGGAAAGCCGTGATGGCATTGTGGGTAAGGGTACCCTGCTTGTTGCTGCTCTGGTGCATGTTCTTGGTAGGATTGCTCCTGAAGCAATAGATGCCGAAGATGAGGAGCATCACGCTGCCGAGAATCTGGAGGATGAACTTGTTCTGCGAATTGTTCACGAAATCCATCACGAAGCTCATACCCAAGCCCGTGAAAAGCGCATAGACGATGTCGCTGCAAGCTGCACCGACACCCGTTACGAAACCATACCATCGCCCCTTGTTCAAGGTTCGCTGAATACAAAGGATGCCCACCGGACCCATCGGAGCCGAGGCAATCACACCGATAAGAATTCCCTTGAATACAAAGTCAAGGATGTTAAACTCTATTGGAAATGCTAAATTCATTTTCTCTATTCCATTTTGCCAGTATCCCAACCGGCTAAAAATACAAAATCTAATAACAGCGGGCAAAGTTACAAAAAATCGGGCACATCTAGTAATTTTTTGGGTTAAACTTTCATTTTAGACCCTCTTTTTTTCGGAAGAAGTCTGATTTATCTGATTTCAGTTAAAAAAAAAGAAGAAATTATACTTTTTTATACAACAAATAGCCACTATTTCAAAACTATTTCTTATCTTTGCAGAGAATTATAATTAAAAAGCTTTCGCAAGTAGCATCCCACCGTCCCCGAAGGGGGCGAATGTCAATAACCGCGGGTGGAATGACCGAAGGGAATGGAACCTGCGGATAACAAGGACTCTCTCCAAACGTCCCCGAAGGGGGCGAACAGGAGCAAGACTGGATGTGGTTCGCCCCCTTTGGGGACGCTTTCTCCCTACTATTGGTTGTCCGCAGGTTCCATGACCTTCGGTCATTCCACCAGCGGTTATTGAAAGTTGGCCCCCTTCGGGGACCGGAGGTTGCTGATATCGGGGGACCGGAGGTTACGTGTGAAGCATGAATAATTAAAAACAATTCTAACTAATTTAAAATAAAGACATGACAGAAAATGCAATGAAGCCATACGTAATTGGCTTGGACCTTGGCGGTACTAATTCAGTGTTCGGCATCGTAGATGCACGCGGTGACATTAAGGCTACAACAGCCATTAAGACTGGTGGCTACAAGACAGTGGATGAATATGTAAAAGCTTCTGTAGAGGCTTTGCAGCCTGTGCTTGATACCATCGGCGGCATCGAGAAGATCAAGGGCATGGGTATCGGTGCTCCTAACGGTAACTACTATACAGGTACCATCGAGTTCGCTCCTAACCTTCCTTGGGCTCACGATGGCGTAGTGCCATTGGCTGATCTCTTCAGCAAGGCTTTGGGTATTCCTGTGGCTTTGACTAACGATGCGAATGCGGCTGCCTTGGGCGAGATGACTTACGGTGTGGCTCGTGGTATGAAGAACTTTATCGACATTACTTTGGGTACTGGTGTAGGTTCTGGTATCGTTATCAACGGTCAGATGGTTTACGGTAGCGATGGTTTCGCTGGTGAGTTGGGTCACGTAATCGTGGTTCCTGGCGAGGCTGGCCGCGTATGCGGTTGCGGCAGAAGAGGTTGTCTGGAGACTTACTGCTCTGCTACAGGTGTGGCTCGCACAGCACGCGAGTTCCTGGAGACAAGCGACGAGCCTTCTTTGCTCCGCGAGATGAAGCCAGAGGATATCACTTCTTACGACGTGAGTGTGGCTGCCGGCAAGGGCGATGCCTTGGCTAAGCGCATCTACGACTTCACTGGTAAGATGCTGGGTGAGGCCTGCGCTAACTTTGCAGCCTTCTCTGCACCAGAGGCATTCGTATTCTTCGGCGGTTTGACCAAGGCTGGTGACTTGCTGATGGAGCCTTTGAAGAAGGCATACGATGAGAATGTACTGAAGATTTTCAAGGGCAAGGCTAAGTTCCTGGTATCAACTCTTGATGGCAGTTCTGCTGCCGTTCTCGGCGCCAGTGCCGTGGGTTGGGACTTGTAATTCCCATCTGATAATCTGACAATCTGACAATCAGATAAAAATATAAAAAATCCCAGGTGATGGTGAATCGCCTGGGATTTTTTATATCTCCTATCCTCTTTACAACTCCAGGAAGTTCTTGACGATGGTCTTGCCTTCCGGCGTCAACACGCTTTCGGGATGAAACTGGATGCCATGAATATCGTAGTTCTTGTGCTTCAAACCCATGATGCAACCGTCATCGCTCACGGCGGTGACATCCAGGCACTCTGGGAAATTGCTTCTATCTACTACCCACGAATGATATCTTCCTATCTCGATTCGCTTCTCCATGCCCTGGAATATCGGGTCGATGCCAAACTGGGTGCATGGGGTGGCTACACCATGATACACCTCCTTGAGGTTGGTGAGCCTGGCGCCAAACGCCTCGCCTATCGCCTGATGACCCAGACATACGCCCAGCATCGGCTTGATGCCCGCATACTTCCTGATGACATCCATCAACAACCCCGCCTCGGATGGGATTCCCGGACCCGGACTCAATATGATTTTATCAAATGGCTCCAACTCACGGAGCTGAAACTGGTCGTTGCGATATACCGTAACGTCCACACCCAACTCCTTCACCAAATGTGCCAGATTATAGGTGAAGGAATCGTAATTATCTATGATTACTACTTTCATCTTATTAATGATTATTTACAGTTCTTCTGCAATATGAATCGCCTTGGTGAGGGCGCCCAACTTGTTATTGCACTCTTCCAACTCATACTGGTCGTTGCTCTTCGCCACGACTCCACTTCCTGCCTGGAACCAGAGTTCGCCATTGCGGCTGATGAAGGTTCGGATAACAATCGCCTGATTCAAATCGCCATTCAAGCCGATGAATCCGATGCAACCGCCGTAGGCTCCACGATTATGAGGTTCCAGTTCGGAGATAATCTGCATCGCTCTCACCTTTGGCGCACCGCTCAGGGTACCGGCTGGGAAGGTATCGATGAACTCCTTGATGTGGTCGGCATCCTGATCGAGGGTTCCGCTCACACGGCTCACCAGGTGGATGACGTGGCTATAAAACTGCATATCCTTATAGAAATCTACCTTCACACCATGGCAGTTGCGGCTCAAGTCGTTGCGCGCCAAATCTACCAGCATCACGTGCTCGGCATTCTCCTTCGGGTCGTTGCGGAGGAACTCGGCAGCCTTTCTATCCTGCTCCATATCGCCTGTGCGACGGGTGGTTCCGGCTATCGGGTCGATGAATGCCTTGTTGCCCACGATGCGGTTGTGGGTTTCAGGAGAAGAGCCGAAGATGCGGAATCCGCCAAAATCGAAATAGAAGAGATATGGCGATGGGTTGATGCTGCGCAAGGCACGATAGAGCTTGAAGTCATCGCCCTCGTATTTCTGGATGAAGCGACGGCTGACAACTATCTGGAAGACATCGCCCCGCAGACAGTGCTGGATGCACTTGCGGATGTTTGCCTTGTGCTCCTCGTCGGTAAGGGTAGAAAAGGTATCACCCACCGGATGGAAATCGTAAGGCTTCACATTCGCCTTGTTCACGGCCTTGAGCAGGGCATCAAGCTCAGGAAGTGAAGAGTGAGATTCTTCACCCTTCACTCTTCGTTCTTCACTCTCTTGAAGCGCAATCAGCTCCATGGTATTATTGAAGTGATCGAACACGATGATGTCCTTATACATGATATAATAGATATCCGGCGCATCGTTCTTCTCCATGGTGGTATCCTTTACGGGGATATTCTCGAAATATCTCACGGCGTTGAAGGTGGTGAAGCCATAGAGTCCGCAGAATTCCTTGCCCTCTCCTTCTACATGGAAGCTCTGGATGAAATCATTGATGGCCTTGGAGATGGCGAGCTTGCACTGTTCGCCCTTGCCCTCGCCGAAAGCCGGGAGCGTTTCCTTCTCTACGCTGCCATCAGGATAGGTCTTGATGACCTCGCCATGACTCACGGCGATGCTTGCCAGCGGATGAACGCCGATGAAGGACCGGGAGTTCTCGGAACCATGATAGTCGGAACTCTCCATCAGAGCCGACTGGGGATAAATATCTCTCAATCGCATATAGACTCCCACCGGCGTATAAAGGTCGGCAAGAATCTTGCGGGTTACTGTATGATAACTATATTTCATTTAGTTTATAATTGATAATTTATAGTTTATAGCATGAACCGCTTTGACAATCTTGCTCAACGGCGCAGCCTCTATTAACTATTAACTTTTAACTATTAACTATTTAAAAGTTGCCGTATTCTCCTGCCATTTCCTTATGGCTCAAATACGTCTCCACATCCTTGTCGCCACGGCCTGAAACGGTCAGGACTACCACATCATCCTTCTTGAACTTCATCTTCTTCAAGGCGGCTACGGCATGGGCACTCTCGATGGCTGGGATGATTCCCTCCATGCGGGTCAACTCATAACCGGCATAGATGGCCTCATCGTCCTTGATGGCAAGCACATGACTTCTGCCTCTTGTTGCCAAATCGGCGTGCATTGGTCCAATGCCTGGGTAATCCAAACCGGCACTGATGGTGAAGGCTTCTTCTATCTGACCATCTTCAGTCTGCATCACCAGGGTGCGGGCGCCGTGGATGATTCCCTCTGTACCGCAATGCATGGTGGCAGCGGTATAGTTGGTGTCTATGCCATGACCGGCAGCCTCAGCCAGATAAATCTGAACACGGTCGTCGTCGATGTAATGATAGATGGTACCTGCGGCATTGCTTCCGCCACCCACGCAGGCGATGAGATAATCAGGATAATCGCGACCGATTTTCTCCTCCAACTGCCATTTCAGTTCCTCGCTGATGACGCTCTGCATCTTTGCCACGATATCAGGGTAAGGATGCGGACCCATGGTGGAACCTACGATATAGAAGGTATCCTGTGGGTGACAGCACCAGTCGCGGATGGCCTCAGAGCAGGCATCGCTCAGAGTCATATTGCCTGTGCGAACAGGGTTCACCTTGGCGCCCAACATCTTCATACGTTCTACGTTGGTATGCTGGCGCTCCACATCGGTGGCACCCATGAAGATTTCGCACTTCATATCCATCAGGGCGCAGACGGTGGCTGTGGCAACGCCATGCTGTCCGGCACCTGTTTCGGCGATGATACGGGTCTTTCCCATCTTCTTTGCCATCAGAATCTGTCCGATGGTGTTATTGATTTTGTGTGCACCGGTATGGTTCAGGTCCTCACGCTTCAGATAGAGCTGGCAACCATACTTCTCGCTCATGCGCTTAGCATAATAGAGAGGTGAAGGACGGCCCACGTAATCTTTCAAAAGGGCATAGTATTCTTTCTTGAACTCCTCGCTCTCGATGATAGGCTTGTAAGCCTGCTGGAGTTCTGTTACACACTTATATAATATTTCAGGAACGTAAGCTCCTCCGAATTTTCCAAAAAATCCTTTATCGTCAACTTGATACATAATACTTTGAACTTTTTTACATTGAACTTTAATGTTTGAGTGCCTCAAAAAGCCTATCCAAAGCCTTGTCTGGATCCAGGGTTTCATTGAGCAATGTCACAAACTTACTACCGATGATGGCACCAGCTGCGTTATCCTGCGCACTGGTAAGGGTCTGCTTGTTGCTGATGCCGAAGCCAATCATGCGAGGGTTGCGGAGGTTCATACTGTTGATATGGTTGAAGTAAGCGAGCTTGGCATCGCCGAAGCTGCTCTGTGCGCCGGTGATGCTGGCGGAGCTGACCATATAGATGAAGCCATCGGTATGCTCATCGATGAAGCGGATGCGCTCCTCGCTGGTTTCAGGAGTAATCATCATGATGACGCGGATATCGTACTTATCGGCGATAGGCTTAACTACCTTGAGATAGTCATCGAAAGGAAGGTCTGGAATGATGGTTCCGCTCACTCCGCTCTCTACACAGCTCTTGAAGAACTCCTCGATGCCATAGTGCATGATGGGGTTGAGATAGCCCATGAGAACGAGAGGGATATTGACTTCATCCTTGATGGCTTTGAGCTGACCAAAGAGGGTCTTGACGGTCATGCCGTTTTTCAGTGCCTTGGTACCTGCGCTCTGGATAACGGGTCCATCTGCCAAAGGGTCGCTGAAGGGGATACCTACTTCTATCATATCGATGCCCTTGCGTTCCATCGCCTTGATTACATCGCCGGTACCTTCTAAGGTTGGGCATCCGGCGCAGAAATACAAGCTCAAAAGCTTGCGGTCTTTGTTGTTTGCAAATAATGCATTTATCTTGTTCATCCTGTGTTGTATTTTAAAATCGTTTTGTGTTTAGAAATGGGGCTTAACCCAAAATCTTTATTGAAATCTCTCTTTATTGAAATCTCTCTTTATTGAAATCTCTCTTTATTGATTCTCTCTTTATTGCATTTCTCTTTATTGTATCTCATTCAAGAATTCCTTGAGCTTCTCTACATCCTTCACTCCCGGCTCTATCTCGAAACGGGAGTTGAGGTCGATGCCGATGCATTTGGGATGATGGAAGGCATGGAGGCGGGATGCATCTTCCGGACCGATGCCGCCACTCAGGAGGAATGGGACTTCGCCATCGTATTGCTCCAGAACCTGCCAATCAAACTGCTGGCCACTTCCACCCACCGTCTTGCATTTGGTGTCGAAAAGGAAGAGGTCAACAGCGCCTACATACTCCTTATATTTTTGAATGTCTGAGGCATCAGATACACTGATTGCCTTGATGATCTTGATGCCTGGTCGGATGTCGGGATCGAGGGTTAATCTCAGATTCTCGCACATCTCCCGTGGTTCATTGCCATGCAGTTGGACGTAATCCAAATGATAATTCACCACTCGTGTCACGATGTTCTGAACCATATCATCTACAAACACGCCCACTCGGGCTGGAGAATTTGAAGATGTAGAGACAGATGCTGAAGAATTTGAAGAAGAATCTTTTGAAGAATCAGAAGCTTCAATATCCTCTTTTGCATAATCAGGAATGATGCCAGCGTGACTGCTCTGCATCTCCACGTAGCGAGGCGATTTCGGATAGAATATCATTCCTATCATATCAACGCCCAACTGGCTCACTTCGCGAATATTCTGGGCATCGCGCATGCCACAAACCTTTATTACCATTATTATTGTTATTATCTATTATTAAACCCGTCCGCCAAGCAGAAATTCACTTAAAGCTTTTCAGGCACCGCCAGATTAGAAACCGTCAGGCGCCGCCGGATTTGAAATCCGGCGTAAAAAAATGACCCAACCTTTTTAGGATCTGCGGATTTGAAATCCGCAGCAACCAGGCTTGAAGCAAGATGTGGGGGATTACAAATCCCCCGGTTTTAAGAGGTCGAACATTTTTTGACGGCGGATTGCAAATCCGCCGGGACGCCTAGCGG
>ERZ1023674.40-NODE-40-length-33872-cov-42.779785_pt1 | contig 33872 bp, 20 predicted proteins | sample MGYA00380343_ERZ1023674 | MGnify/ENA primary metagenome ERZ1023674 (study PRJEB33179, sample SAMN07448985) | human gut metagenome | biome: Human-gut; feature: Human associated habitat; material: Faeces | host: Homo sapiens | place: India: Bhopal | collected...
ATACAGGTTGCAGTTCACTGTATTTTCCTCCCTTTTTAGCCTGACTCACATAGAGCTTGGATGCATTGAACAGTACTCGCTGCTGGAAAGCGTCAGACCATTCCATCTGCATTTCCACGCAGAACTTCCTGCCTCTGATATCTGTGCAGAGTACATCCACTATGGTATTCTTGCCCCCTTCGAGTTCGGGCACAAGTTCTGTTGGCAGATACTTGATTTCGTGTATCTGCTCTTCTTCGTTGAGTGGCAGGAGTGCGTTCAGAAGGCTAATCAGTCTTTTAGGATGATTGCCGAATATCTTCCTGAACGTAAGGTCTGCCTTAGGGTCTAAGTACTTCATAACCATCTGTTTTAAAATTCCATACGGCAAAGTTACGACTTTATTTTCAAACTAGCAAGCTTTTGAAGATATTTTTCCTCCCTTTTCCTTGCCAACATCAAATTAATCCCCCTCCACCAGCCAGTCGAGTACATATATTCCTTGCGCTCTATCATATTTTCAATCGTATATTAGCCAATAAAAAATGCATTGCACTGCAAATTTCTTCCGATTTTAGGTATTTTTTGCAGTGCGCTGCATTTTTCGCGTTTTTTACGAAAAATTTCGTAACGAAGTATTTCGTTTATAATTGGAAAAGAACATCTGCCCCCGCATACGTAGAACAAAGTTTTCAACCCATCTATCACCCATCACGATTTACAGTTGAAATCCATATTAACTTACTCATATACAGATACTTCAATAGCGTGACTGATACTCCGAAAATGGAAATATCAGTCACGCTATCACTCACGATTTGGTTCTATCCATCACGATTTTCGCACCACCAGGTATCGCATGCCGTCATTAAAACGCTTGCGATGGATGGATGGCATCTGGGAAAGCTTGCGACCGAAGCTGATGAGATTGCTCAACTTCACCGAAGATCCGATATGACTCTTCAACTCCTGGAAAATCTCGGCTGCCGTAAGATACTCGCCCTGTTTGGCATCATCGGTCAGGTCGAAATAGAGATTGAAATACTGGTCTACTGGAGAAATCACCTCAAACTTTCTGTTGCTCGCCATAATCAGCTTGGTCTGCTCCGCATCAAAATAGGTCTTCTCGCCAGCCTGCAATGCCGCCAATGCCTGCGCATAGAGTTGTTCATAATTCGGAAGCTGGCTTACATCGATAGGACCCGTCAGTTCCACACCCAGGAATCGGCGATTGCCGGATGGGTCGGAGAGGATATCCTCCATGTTGCTCGTGGCGATGAAGGATGCCATTCTCGGAAACTCCTGCACATGACTGCCATACGGCGGCTTCATCTTCACACTCGGCAACTGGATGATGTTTTTCAGAAATCCCTGCTGTACCTGAGGGGAAATCTGATTGAACTCATCCAGGTTGAGGAGCAGCGCCTGGCACATCGCCTGAAGCACCTGCCTTTTTTCTGACAACACAAGGTTATCATTATACCCCCACTGCAACTCCGGCGGAACCAGAGATCTGCAGAAAGTACTCTTGTTGTAACCCTGCTTGGAGATGAGAAGCGGCGCCACGGAATTGCCATATTTGCGATGACTATAGGAACGCCACTGGTTAACCATCGCCAGGAACCAGGTGTAGAACCAATCCTCCCAATAAGGATTATCGGTAGGCACCGTACGCGCCAGGGCACGGATATAATCCTTGCCATCCCACTTGCCTGCGCACTTGAAAAGGAAGTCTTCCACAGGATTATAGGTAGAGAGAAGGTCTGACTCCAGATAATTACGTACATCCTTGATACTCACACGAATATTGGCAAGTTGCACCTCCAGCGTCATGCGCTTCTGCACACGGGCATCCACCGGTTGATATCCCCAATAATCCTTATCTTTCGGTCGATATTCTGTGAATTTCATCACCGAATTATATCGGAAATCATACTTTTTACACAGAAATCCTATCATACGCATAATATTATCACTCAACTCTTTACCATCTTTATCCACATCCTCTTCTGAGTTATCCACAATGGCATCCTTCAAGTTATCCACAGGTTTTTCAACGGTGTGGATAACCTCATTCAACACCAAAGGCAACGCATCCTCGCGATAATAGGGCGAAGCATCTTGGGTGAACAGGAAATCAGAGTAGATGGAAGGCTCGGGCATCTGCATCGTAGCCTTTACCAGAATCTGATAAAGCGGAGCGAAAGTCTGGAATGCCTGCTTATAAATTCTGTCGGCCTCCACCTCATTATCAGGCAGACTTCCCTTCGCCAAAGCATATTTCACCAAGACATTCAGACTGATGCCGTCGGCTCCCATAAAGGCTGCAAGGGTTGAAGGCAGACTGGCCACCTTCTGCTTAACAGCATCCACTCCTCCATCATCCTTTATATTAACAAAAGTAAGCAGCAGAATGCCGTTATTCTGCTTCATCTTCAGCAGTCCGTTTTCCGATTTCTGGAATTCGGCAGCAGGGTGAACATGCATCCAGGTAGCCATGTTCTTGTACCCGTCATAGCCATTGGTGAGCCAAGGCACATATTCACGGAAGTTAGCTACAGTATTCTTGGCATCATCGTTCACGATGCGCTCCAGGAATCGTTCCAGACTCTTGGTGCTGACCAGGAGCTGGTTCTTATTATTTCTATGTGTGATTGTAATTTTCATTGTCTATCATTTAAAGTTTTTTCTAAACTGTTTCAACTGTTTCTGACGTTGAAACAGTTTGTGCCATGCCATGAAACCCTTCGTGCCACTAGTTGACTCACTTTGTGCCAACGCGTGGAACAAAATCAGATTACACGTAAGTGAATCCGATTTCTTCGGCATAATGGTCGTAGGTAGGTTCCCCATAACCATAGCTGGCAAAGAGGTTCTTCACCTGCTCCTGCTGCTCTGGCGTAAGATGCTTCTCGCCTCGGTGCACACGATAATAGGTGGTACGGTTGCCCACGATATCCATTACCCGGAACTTGATGGTCTGCACATCACTATGCTTCACCTGGTCGTAGAGGTGAGTGAAGCCCCATGTCGCCTTAAACTGGCGCACACGCATAAAGTTGGTGCAAGGTCCGTGGAGGTTTGCATCGGGATAAACTGCATTGCCGGAAGTAACATCGGCGGGCTTGAACTTTGCCGTAATGAATCGGATGCACTCAGCGGCGCGAGGACATTCGGCATTGAAACAGTACATCCAATGGTAGTCCACCAGACTGTTGATGAACTTTGGATCATTAAGATTTAACTTCATAAAAAAATAAATTGAAAGTTGATTAAAAGGTTTCGCAGTGGTAATTAGCCATTGTGGAATCTATGTTGACTACTCTCTGAAAAGGAACATAGGGTATCATCCGTGTGAGAGATGGCTCCGTATAACCTTTCAACTGCAAAGATACAAAATTTTAAAGCCGAATGCAAGCTTTTTCCCAAAATTTTTCGACCTTGTCCCGGCTTTCGTGCATTAAAGAACGTTTTCTGGAAGAGAGGAAGCCGGAAATCGTGAGGCATGAGGGTAAATCGTGACTGATAGCGTGATGGATATTGTAAATATTTCGTCTATCTATCACGCTAGACTAAAGAGATAAGTATTTCATTTTCAGAGAATTAAAGTTTAAATCACAGAACTCGTGAGGGATGTGATGGATAAAAAGAGAAAAAAAAGATTAGCATAGTCTTACGCCTACAACATGCTAGTCAAACAAAAATCCTGAGCAACAAAAAGTTGCCCAGGAGCTTATAAACACATTTAATTATAGTGTTTTGAAATCTGGAGAATACACCCTCCTTTAAAACGATCTTTAATTAGTTACAGGTCGAACCATACATCGAAAATCTCGTGGACAGCCTATTAGATTATGCTCTCCATTTACTTCTAAGTAATAAACATAATAGTTATTGTCGCCTTCAGACTTCCAACATTCTCCGGTCCAATAAAACCCCCTTTTTCCGGCATCTGTAACAGCAGTATTATGACCTAGCCAACAGCCTCCTAACGGAAGAATGATATAATTACCATTTGGACCTATGGCTTTACCGCATTTAACACCATTAATTTCAACATATTCCCAAGTACATTTAGTCCTAAGCTCATACTGCATTTCTTTTGTCGGCAAACTCCATTCCTTTCCCCATTGTACGTGAGCAATATCATAATCAGTGTTGCAAATAGAAACAGGAGGATTTGCAGATGGCAACGTATTCTCATCTTTATAAACATTTTCTCCTGTAGGATCAGCCCAATTGCAATAACTTCCATAATCCTCCACAGAAGCCGTTTCCTTATTAGGACGGCTCATATCAAGATTATGAGTTGCCCATTTGGTACCAGAAGGCAATCCTAAATCAACATACTCATGCTTCGATTCTGTAATTTCAGGCTTATTTTTTCCAATAACAACATTAAAGGAATACTGCTGTCCCATTTCGAAATTAGAGATAGGAAGCTTGATTTCCTGTGAGAAACCATCCAGTTTGACGGTAATATTCTCTTGCTCTGTTGGCAAGACCAGAAAATCGGCAGTTATAACTTTTGAGGAATCATCCAGGACATAATCATCAATCTTTATAGGAAGATTGAAATCTTGGCTATTATTCACTCCATTAATAACAGGTTTACCTTCTCTGACATCCATGTACGCATAAGCTGCAAGATTATTAATTGTAACCTCAGGAATCTTATAGCTATTGGTATTATCCTTGGCACGTTTGATGTTCAAAGTCACACGACTCATTACATGAGTAAATGCCAAATTGGCCTTTGGATTGGCCTTATTCACCTTGTTTGTGTTAACACCCACCAGATAATCTTCCTGGGCTTTTTCAGATAATTTAATCTTGTTCACCCGAAGGTCGTCATAAGATCCAGTAATACCACCATAGAGAGCTACTACCTGCACATCACTACCATCTTCGGGCAGATAAATCGGATTGTCATCTATTCGGCTCACACCTTTTTGATATTGAACCGTGGAACCACTCTGATTATTCAATGCCTCATAATTGGTTTCACTATTTCTACTATAAGCATAAATGCGATAACTACAATCATCAGGCAAAGTAGTACCCGTAATAATGCCTCTTGTTGCAGCATCTTCCACACTTACCTGCAATGGTACTCTGTCTTGGGCTGATGGCAAGAGACTGCCAGCATCCTCGTTGCTGCATGAAGCCAGAGTCAGCAATGCCATTGCCGACACGGCTATTCCCTTCAATATATTCATTCGTTTCATATTGTTCCAGTTTATTCGTAAATATTAATATCACCACTCTCGTTCTTGTTCCATTCCTTTACTGTGACATCAGAAAGGGTCAGACCGGTTCTACTATATACAATATTATAATCATAGGTCTTGCCACTCTGCCAACTGTCTGCCTTCAAGGTGATAGGCACAGAATAGGTAGAACCATTGGAAAGTTGTATCCTTGCCTGAACAGTACCCGAAGAACGGGTTTCGCCAGAAAGAATGGTAACATCTGTTTGAGATTTCTTGGTCACAACAAAGCTCTCTCCAGAATCAATTTCAGAAAATTCCTCTACATATGGGAGCTTTCCATAAAGGCTATACCAGAATATGGTAGGAATAATCTTTGAACTTGACTCCTGATTGATGATAAAATTTTGTACCTGAAGATTATCTTCATTACAATCCTCCGCTATTGAAAAATGGAAACGGACACGAGCCAGAGCATGCGATAAGCGAAGTGATACGGATTGATCACCCTTCAAATATGCATAGCCAGTAAGGACATCGTACATAGAATTCTTAGCATTTTTATCGGTATAAAGCCTTAACCATCCCAAGGCATCTTCATCTAGAAGATCCTTATTGTAAGGCGTATAAATTGCACACTCCCGTATATCTTTACCCAAAGCCTCATCAGGAACTCTCCATTCGCCATTTTGATAAGTTACCATCAGATTACGAGTGCTTCTTCCATCTGTATCTACAACCGAAAGACCTAATGGAGACATGCTCTCATCTACTTCCTTTACCTCTCCATCCCAATCGGTATAAGTTAACTTAGCAATGGAGAAGCCTTTTAAAGTAGTAAAACTTTTGACTTCACTATTCACCGTGATGTTTCCATCGGTTCCCACCATTTTATAAAAATAGGTGGTACCGGGTCTTAAACCATAAATGGTTTCAGAACTATTCAATGCAGCCTTATACACCAAAGAGTCACGGAAATTCTCGTTCGTTGAAAGCAAGTAATAAAACTCACCTATAAATGAAGGAGAATTATAATTTCCCACGCATGCTGTTGTTGTCGTTACATATTGAGCCTCATACAAATACAAAACCGGTGCCACTGGTCTTGGTTCATCAGGTTCCTGACAACCTGTAAATCCCAAGCACAATAAGCAAGCTGCCACTATCCATAATATATTTCTCTTCATAATAGTCAACTTTTAAAAAACATAACCAATACCAAAATTACCAATCGGCTTACGACCAAATAAGTCGTTATCTTCCTCATTCAAGATGAAATTAACACCCGCATTCAACAAAATATGCTTAATTCGCAGCTGCATACCAACTTCCCAAGTTATATCATCGTAACTATCAGCTTTATGCCAATACTCCACGCCGTCAGAACCGACCCAGGAAATGCGTCTCAATCCATAACCGACACCAGTATAAAAGTGTAGAGGACAGAACAAACGGCGGATAACACCCACAGAAGCCATTGCATAGCCCTTTTTCACTTCTCCGGTAAACCATTTGTTATAATATTCATCGGTACTCATTTCATTATCAGGCAGCGGAGAATAAATGCCCTTGGCATACCAGCCCCAGTTCTTGACACGTCCTACCATTATACCAAAATTAGGTTCATCATACTCAACAAAAGCTACCTGAGGACTTACAAACCAGCTATATTTATCCGGCTTCTGCTTCCACCAGTTGATGCCTCCCATCTTTACCAGCATGTCGGGCTTGGCTTTCTTATGCGCCGTCTGCATACCCATGTAATACACGTTCACCTTCTTCACATTCCCCTCAGTCTCCAAAGAGAACTGACCGTTCATGTCGGTAGTGGTCTGCTCGGAACCCTTGGCGTTCTCCACCTTGGCACCCGAAATCGGATTGCCATGATGGTCAACCACCCTGCCCTTCAACACATTCTGGGCAGAAGCAAGCTGGATGCCTGAACAAAGCAAGCAGCTCATCAGTAACACTTTTTTCACCATAATTCTATAAAAAATATAAAAGTTATTACAATAATTAATTTACTTCAACTTGATGTCTCTCCACGCCGATGCCATAGAAGCAGATGGGATAGTGGAAGGAGTCTGAACCTTACGATTGATGACCACCGACTGGCGCTTTACATTATCAGTAAGATACTCGCTCAATTCTCCCAAGCTTACATTGCCCTTGGTATCCTGCAACTTCTTCAAGAGATAGTAGGTGAACAAGCCGTGCTCCTTCTTCTTGTATGGGAAGGCCGTCTCGTCGCCACTTGCCGCACTAAACACCACCATGTTGCCACGAGGATCCTCCTTCTTCACCTTCAAAGCCACACCACGGGCAGAAGCCAGCATGCCGCCATCGCGCTGTGCACCGCTGAAGCAGGCATCCAGGAAAACCACTATCGACTTGGCCTGGGTAGAGCCCAACTCATTATAAAGCTTGTTCAGGGAATAGCAGCCCTCCGTTTGAGTGCCATCGGCATCCACCGGCAACAGGAAAGCATCTTTTGTTGATTCATTCGGAATACCATGACCTGCATAATAGAACACGATGTTCAAATCACCCTTGAAGGCATCGGCTATCTCCTTGATGTCGCGCACGGCTCTCAGCATCGTTCCATACGAAGCATCTCCATAATAGCGCACGTTATCATGCGGCATACCCAAGGTCTTCTCGCAATACTTGGCGAAAGTAGAACCATCGTTCAGAGCCATCGGCACACCAGCCACATTCATATAATGCTCATTAGAGATAATCACGGCAAAGGTCTTGCTGTTGTTTGCCTTCACCTCAGGAATGTTCATATCCACATCCGAGTTGCCCACCGTGATATTCTGCGTACTCACCTTCTGCTTGCTTCCCTTGCTCTCATTCAAGGCAAGCATATTCTTGTCTATGGCAGCAAACTGCACATCCACATGAGTCTCGGTATAATGAAGCGCTGCTTCATTGTCATACTGATACTGCTTGCCTGTAGGAGTAACAAAAGTAAGATTTGCCAAAGCCAGATGGTCGTTATCAATGAAATATTTAGGGTTTTTGAACTGCATGCCTACCCAGCTCGACTCAAAGATTCTCGCCTCGTTATTGGTTCTTGGTACAGGCACAATCAACTGTCCCAACGACTTGGAGGTAATCAGGAACACCCCATTCTCTGCATCATATGGCTTCAGTTCCAGTTCTCTCAAATCGGCCAATCCCTGATACGTACTGATGTATTCCTGCTCAGCCTGTCGCTGCACCTCCTTGATCTTCGCCTCACGATTTTGCTCCGTTACACGAGTCTGATACTCGCTCACGGTTTCGTAAGCATCCTTCTGCTGCCATTTGTTGATACGACTTTCGATGAAATTCTTGGCAAAGCTTGAATAAGAAGGAATCTCCTTTTCATCTGCTGCCGATGGGGCGTAAGCAGCCGATGCTACTGAAGTTTGTGGGGTAGACTGCGGATAAGAGCCTCCACCTACAGATGAAGTCTGAGCCAAAGCTGGCGCATCTGCATTCTGGGCGAAACTGATTAATGAAGGGATGTAATCGGCACCCACCTTGCCGCCACCGAGCGAAGCCAACTTGTTGTTGACAGCTTCGAGCTGCCCCTTATCACCCAGACAGTTATAAGCCACAGCCAATGCCTGCGTGTATTTCAAGGAAGTAGGTTCCGACATGACCACGTTCTTCAACTGTGTTACTGCCTGACCGAAATACTCCATATAGAGTTTCTTCTGCTTCTTCGCTTCGCCCTTATCATTCTCTGCCAACGACTTATTGAAGTTCAGTACACCTATATTATAATTATTGATAGCCAGGTGCTTAATGACATCAAGCGCACGAGGGTGCGTTTTCTGCAAAGTGGTATAGACACCAAGCGCCTTCTCGTAATCCCGGCCATCCTCGAAGAGTTTTCCCTGAATATTCAGCAGGGTTTCATCATTAGGGCGAACGGCCAATGCCTTTGCCACATAACGCTGCAGATTCACATTGTCCTGATTGTCGATGCAGAAATTCACGGCAGACGACAAGATGTTGTAATCGGAAGGATAATTGGCTATTGCCTCGTCAAGCACCTCTATTCCGCCTGTATAATCCCTAGATTGCGCACAGGCTTTTATCAGATTCACGAACACCGTCTTGCGATACTTGTCCTCACCTGAATGGATGTAAGCCTTGAGATAAGGAATAGCCTCCTGATAACGGTGTGCATTCACCAGATTAGCCGCTGCAAAATAAGACAACTGCGCAAAGGATGGAGAAGTAGAATACCCTTCACCCGAGAAATCGGACATCGATGCCACATCAACATAAGCCTTGGCAAACAGGATGGCATTTGCCTGTCGCCTCTGGCTGCTGCTATAGGCAGCCGCATTAGGAAGATAAGGGATTATGTTTCTCATGTTGTTAAGAGCCTGTCCGTAAGCAGCGCTTGTCTTTGCCGATTTTTTCAGCACAGCATAATTTGCTGTATAGCAACGGTAAAGAGCATCATACATTCCAGCTTTGTCACCACCCTGATTGGCAAGGCGGACGAATTCCTTGTATAAGGCATTCGACTCCTCTATCGTCTGGGCAGTAGCACTACCACCCAGAAACGACAAGAGCATGGAAACAATCAAAAAATACTTTTTCATTTTTCCTGATTATTTAATCTGATTATTAAACCTGATTATTTAAAAAGCATCCATAAAAGTAAACTGAACGCCAATTCTGCGGTATTGACTACCCGACTTCTTCGATACATCGATACTGGTATCGAAGGAAGTTTTCATGTTAGAGAGCGAAGGAATATTCTTCACGATAAAATCTTTCACACCCATGGCACGCAAGAAAGCCAACTGGTCGTTGTCTGACATTCCCGTAGCCTTCGTTACGGTGATGTTCGACAAGGCTCCATCCTTATACACCGGTTCACGCTCAAAATCGCCATAGCATCCATCGTAAGCCACCGTTCTGCTAAAAGGAGTAGCATCAGCCATACCCGTAACCATCACTTTCACCTGCTTGCCAGCAACCATGTACTTCGACAAGTCGTTCTCCAAAGCCTGCTTCACCACAGCCAGCATAGCCTGTGCAGCCTTTGAATCCTCGCACTTGAACTTACCTGCAGCGAAATCATCCTTTGAAGAGAACGCCTCATCCACGGTATAAGAAACGGCTACTTCATAATTTGTAATCTTCTTGCCTGCAGCATCCGTAGCATTGGCCACCTTTGTGCGTACATCAATACTTGTATGGTCGGAGATGATGTTATTATCCTTGGCATTCTTCAAGATGTTGTTCTTGATTTCCTCCAGTTTGAGTTCCTCCATCTGGGAGGTCTGCAGCTGGGCAAATGGAACAAAATTCTCATCAGACTCCAAGAAAGCCAGAGACTTACGTTCTCTATTATCGAACACATACTTATTACCCGTCTTCGGATTGGTAACCTCTGTATAGACAAGCTCAAACTCATCCTTATCGTTCACACAGTATTTCGTGTTAGAGAACTGCAATGCTCCAGGATCCATGAAGTCATCCAACTGAGCAGCAGGCACAGAGAGGTAAATACTTGGCATGGTATTGAAATCGAGGGTAAGCATTCCCATTTCCTGGTTATAATTACCTACCTTCACCTCGGAAGTGGTGAGCAGGTTTTCAGCCATTCTTGTAGCAATCTCCGTCTCGAAGAGTCGCATCTGCGTCATGCGCGTCTCGTCGTTGACACGAGCGTTAAAGTCTTCCAGACTCTCGCCATCCATGCGCTTCATCCACTCAGCCATTCTTGATTCCAACTCGTTCTTCAAAATTTCCTGTCGGTTTGGCGAAAGGAAGAACACAGGATTGAACACGATGGAGTTCTTGGTATTATACACCAGATAAACACCCTTGTCTGCATTTCTCACAAAGTTAACATAAGTAACACCTGGATTCTGCGCATCCACATAGTGGCGGTCTTTCTCGTTAAGAAGATTGATGATGGCAACACGCTGGTCGCCCGTTACCACAGCCAGATACTTGTTTTCCGGATGGAAGAAACAACTCTCAGCCGCACCCAAGGCCTCATAATGATAGGTTACCTGGAAAGTACGGGTATCATACACGTTGCATTGTCCGTCGGCAGTCAATACAGCCATCCACTTGCTATTGGCAGAAAAAGCCACATCCTTCACTTCTGCATTCTGCTGCAGCAAGGCTCTTCTGCTTCTTGCCTCAACGTTCATCACCTCCACATCATTGTCCTTCGCCAATGCTACATAGTAATTGTTGGTGCTGGCCGCCATTCTATTGGCCTGCACGGAAGCATCGAAGGCTGCCACTTCAACATTCGACTTGGCATCAAACACGTGCACCTTGCCATCACTTCCCATCAGGAACAGATCCTTGGCATCAGCAGAATAGCAAATCGCCATCGGCTGATATTTGCCATTGGCAATCTTAGCCAATTCATTCTTCGCCTTCCACAAATCGTAGATAAAGACCGTGTTCTTACCTTTTTTGCTATCCAGGATGGCATAAGAGGAACCAGACGGATTTACCTTCAAGGAAAGGATATTTGCAGCAGAGGCCACATTGAAGCTACGCATCGTATAAACCTTGCCACCATTATAATAATAAAATCCCGACTGATAATTATCTAAGCCTATCGGCACATATTTCTGGTTATACACTACTGGTTGAGCATCACCATCAGCAACTTGCGCATACAGCGGGCAACCACCCATCATCAACCAAAACAATGATAAATAAAGCTTTCTCATAAACATTTGCCCTAAATCCGTGTCGGGCACAACTTCTATGTTTTTTCTATAAAGGCACTAGGAATATAAGCCGTGCTTACCAGGCAAACACCTTTTATCTCCACTACAACCCTCTGCTGGCCAGACACTCTTGCCACCTTTCCTATCACTCCCTTGAAGTCACCATCTATCACCCTCACCATGTCGCCACTCTTGTAATGGCACAATCTTTCAGGAATCACCATCACGTGCTCATTATCCACACTCGTCACCTTGATGAAATTCATCATGGCAGCATCATCCACGACGAGCGGCGGGTTCTTGCCGTAAGAATCCGTCTCGAAATGATTATAATAATGATTGAGGAAATGCAAATCCTTGGTGTCCTTAGCAAAAGTATGAATGATTTCTGGAGTAGTATAGACAAAAAGCAAGCCAGGTATTAAAGATTCCATCATAGGAATCCGTCTTCCGTTGACGATTTTCATCGTTCGCCGCCGAGGAAGATAACATTCTATGCCAGCGGCAATCAAGTAATCGTATGCTTTCTTTTCCCGTTGATAGGTGGCACGCATCACATACCACTTTTTTGATGGGTCTTGGATATAGTTTACCGACCCCCCATCTGGTGAATTTCCGGGGGAGACATTGGCGGTAAAACCAACGTGGAGAGGCGGGGTTCCACCTCCTGAAAATGCCACATTAGACAATGTACACATATTGATATAAGAGAATGCGATTAGGCGCAATTCATGGTACAAAGGTAATAAAAAAAAATGAATCCAGCAAATCCTATTATCCCATTGGTATACCATTCATCACCACACTGTGCTTAAACGTCCGAAAATCGTGCTTGTTGAGCTAAAAAAAATTGAGAGGTAAGGGCACATGATAACCAATTTAACGCATTCATTTGTGTTGCCAACCACCTGAGATTAACGTAAAAAACATTAAAAACGGCATAATTCTCAAGGAAAAACATGGCGTTATCCTAAGAAATGAAAAAATGTCATGAATACACAACCATAGCAATTTGCCAGATTTCCCATTTCCGTTTTTGCTGTTCCCGTATTATCCTGAACACCACATCGGCAAACTTTTTCATGGCCGCCTGAACCTGTCCTCGTCCGAAAGCCCAGAAAATGAGGGCGGCAGAGGCTGGTGCAGCATGTGTTCCTACATACTGGCGCATTTTAGGAACCGTACAGTTTTCAATACCAAGCTCTTGCATGGCATTGAAAACTTGTACAGCCGGCACTTAAAAATCAGCCTTGGTGCGCTGATCTCTAAGTACCAACGTGGTCTTGTAAGCCTTAACCACCTTGTATTCCTTATTGGCATTACTGCGATATGTCTTGATAGTCTTTATCTTTTAAATAAAGCTATCGTATGTCAATGTATTAATATCTTCTATCATAACTAATGGGATTTAAATGATGTGGTGATGAGCAAATCATTCCACATCGTTTATTATAATTCTCCTTTATTTTGTGCAAAAGTAAGTTTTTTCCGTGGATAAACCAAGAAAAATTGCGTTTTTCTGATGCATGATACTATAAAAGGATAGGATTTTATACCTGTCACACTATGTGACACCCCTGCTCATCATTATTTCAACTAGCTTCTATAGCTGTCGCAGGGGACAAGCATCGATTTACATCTTTTTAATTGCCAAAAACTTGCATGATTCAAAAAATAACCGTATCTTTGCGGCTAAAGACAGGAATAGGAGAAATAGTTATGGCAAACAATGCATGCAGAAAGTTGCCGGTAGGCATACAATCTTTCAATAAGATTAGAGAAGAAGGTTATCTCTATGTAGACAAGAGTGACATTATCTGGAAATTGGCGAACAATGGCAAACAGTATAATTACTTGAGCCGCCCTCGCCGATTCGGTAAATCTGTGCTTGTTGATACACTTCAGGCTTACTTCGAAGGAAGAAAAGATCTCTTCGAAGGACTGAAAATAATGGAGTTGGAGAAGGAATGGAAGCAGCACCCTGTGATTCGACTTGACATGAGCCGAGGGGGAGCCAATGCTGCCACCCTACATTCATACCTGAACCTGCGATTTAAGGAATACGAGGAAATGTATGCCATTATACCAGACCCTACTGCCAAACTTGCCGACAGATTCGATGCCATCATCACAAAGGCATACAAACAGACAGGGCTCAAGGTTGCCATTCTTATCGATGAGTACGACTCTCCTCTCCAACACTCGTGGAAAACTCCCGAGCATGAGGGTTGTACAGAAGTATATAGAAGTGTTTTTGCCATTCTGAAAGCCGATGATGCATACCAGCGTTTCGTCTTCATTACGGGTATTACCAAGTTTACGCAGATTTCTCTTTTCTCGGTACTCAACAACCTGACCAATATCAGTTTCCTTCCAGAATATGCTGCAATTTGCGGTATTACAGAAGAAGAAATCGGAGAGAACTTCAAGCCAGAACTGGAAAGAATGGCAGAAGTGAACGGTTGGACCTTGCAGCAAACTCACGACAACCTGAAGGATTACTACGATGGCTACCATTTCAGTCGCAGAAATATGGTGGACGTCTACAATCCTTTCAGTCTCCTCAATGCGCTTGATACGCAAGACTTGAGTTGTTTCTGGGTTTCATCCGGAGCTACCTCCATGCTGCCGAAGTTTGTTGACAACATGGAATTGCGATTACGCAATTTTGAACATTGTCCGATTTTACGCAAGACTCTTGAGAGTTCTGATGTAATAAATGGTGGCGCTGAGCTCTTCCTCTATCAGACGGGCTACCTTACCATCAAAAGCAGCGATGAATTTGGCTATTTTTTAGGTTTTCCAAACCAGGAAGTAAGACAGGCGCTTTACGAGGTTGTGCTGCCAACCTTGACCATGCAATCTGAAAGCGATATCATCAGTATGCAAAGTAGCCTGTTCCGTCAATTGGGTACGGGGCAGATTGCAGATGCCATGAAAACGCTGAAAGCACTGGTTGCCGACGTGCCTTACAGCAACAAGAAGCTTGCCTCTATTGACATGGAAGAGCGCTATCGCCTCATCATCAGTACTATTTTGAATGCCATCGGACTGAAAGTAGAGGTGGAGCACATGCTTGCCACTGGAAGAATCGACCTCATCGCACAAACTTCCCGCTACATCTACGTGATAGAGCTGAAGCTGAGAAACAATGGCGGCAAGAAGGCTGCCATCCAGCAGATTTTAGATAGCAGATATCTGGAACCATTCAAGGCAGATAAGCGAAAGGTGATAGGTCTCGGCATTGAGCTTGACGAGGAAGGAAAAGGCTTGTTGGATTGGGGAATCACTGAATAACAAGAATTACAGAATCAAGATATGGTCTAATAACAAAGTCCGCTGACAATCTTGCAGATTGCATGCGGACTTCATTCGTATAATATAAACTCTCGTACTGAATTCTATTCACTTTCATCAATAAACAATCATATCTTTACCCCCTAAATCATCACAGTATCTCCAACTTCTCCTTCACCGCCTTATAGCAGCGGCGGGAGATGAAGGCTTCCTCCTGGTCGAAAGGAGGATAGAATGTACAGCGGAGGGTGTAATTCTCGATGCTTGCCAGATATTCAAGATTGATGATTCTATCCTGACGTATCTGAGCAAAATAGGGAGATATGCCCAGTATCATCTTCGCCGTGGTCTGCTTCTTCAGCTTATACTCAGTACCATCCACCATCCGCATATTCCAGAGATGACATTCTTCATCGAAATTGCAGGCAAACACATCTTCTGCCTTTACCAGCAACAGCTTCGAAACTGTCTGGATGGCAGTCCGTTTGGATGTTACAGTCTGCATAGAAGTCAGCGCCGAGCGCCCTCCATATTTCCGCAAAAGTACTTATCGGGCATTTAAGGCTAACAAGCGGTTGTTCTTGAGGGTTAAGAGGAACCTTTTCTTTTGAGAAGGTGATTTCGTTCTGAGTATGTACTGTACTTCCCCTAAAAGTCACATTGTACTTCCATGAAGGACACTAACTTTTAGTAAAATATGTAAAATAAGGCATTCTAAACACCCCAAAACTTGTAAAATAAGGCATTCTAAGTACACCAAAACATGTAAAATAAGGCATTCTGAATACCCTAAAACTTGTAAAATAAGGTATTCTGAGTTTTTTAGTAGTAAATTGGAAGCAAAAGTTTTTATTTGCTGGCACCGAATAAAATCAAGCATTTTTATTCGGTGGTAGCGAATAAAAAATGCTATTTGAAAGAATATTGGAGTAAAGATTTTCTTGGATAAAGAAAACGACGAAACGCATTATCTGCATTTCGTCGCTTCCTTTTTATAAGTCTATCAGATTCCTGAAGAATCTAAAACATTAAAAATCACCAGGTCCTTTTCCCCTTCATTCCCCCACCATAATCCTCACTTCATAAAAGCTGGAGCCGTAGCCTTGCCAATAGCCCAGGGCACCATGCACATTCGACTTCAGATTGGTATTCACTGGCATCAGGGGGATTCTGGATAATGCCAGCATATCCTCGAAACTGCGCCAGAAGGCATACCCCTCATCGGTTAAGGTGGATAACTTTACCCTTACTACCTCATTCTTCTTGAAAAAGGGGGTGAAATCCTTCTGCAGATTATCCCTGCCACGCTTCACGGACAACTTGCCATCCTCTCCTATCATCCCATCATCAAAAAGCCCCAACTCTGCTGACGACATTTCCCTTTGCTTACCAACCACCTGCGTAAAAAGCTTGCACTTTCCACGATAAGAAGTATAAGCATAAAGCTGGAAAAGACTGTCCACATCCGTAGGCTCTACACGAAATGAATCTATCTTTGCCGACACAGGTATGCGGGTTCTGGCTTCAGCCACCTTGCCATCCGAAGCCTCAACCCGCAAGCTGTACTCCCTGCCCTCCTCGCCACGCATATCATAAGTGGTATATATAAAAGGTGGAAAATACTTTTTATCATATCGCCCCGCCAATACCTCTGTTCTCTCGCCATCAGAAATGGTGACCTTTGCCCAACGGTCCATATAACGGGAAAGACTATCCAGCGACAACGCATCATCACTCAACGGTATCGTGCGGGTCAACTTTACCACTGGGAAGCCACCTGCATCTATCCACCCCTCAACCACCAGTTGCGACTGGCTGGAAGTGGAAACATCCTGACTGCATCCTCCCAACAGAAAAGATAAAGACAAGACTATCAAGGCGATGTAACTGCAACTGATTTTCATAACTGAATTGATTAAAATTTGTAATAATAATTGATGGATGGCATAATGGGCATCAGGAACTTGAAAGAACCATATCTCACATGATTATCATATACCTTGATGCGATAGAACAAATCGTTTCCGTGCATAGTTGCATTGTAAAGAGAGAAATTAATGCCACTGCGACGGGTGCCCTTGGCAATGAAATCATAACTCAACGACAAGTCGAGTCGCATATAAGGGCTTACCCTGTTTCCATTATGAGGTCCATACTCCGTAACGATATTACCCGACATCAGATAGGCGTAATTCACTTTTGTATAAGGAGTTCCGGAAGCAAGCACATAGGTTGCCCCTAAATTGAGACGGCGGTTAATGCGATAAGTAGCCACGGCATTCAGTTCATAAATACGTTCATGTCCGGCAGGATACCATCCCTGATATTGTGCGCCATTAAACTTTCGCATGGCTCTTCCCAGGGAAGCGCTCAACCATCCCGTAAGTTTTCCCCTTCTCTTTTCGAGAAGAAGATTCAAGCCATAGTTGTAGCCCTTGCCATGCAACAGGGATCCATCAAAGGAATAAGAAGAGAAGAGTATGTCAAACATGTTGCTGCTATTCTCCATCTGGTGCTTCAGCCATTTATAGTAAGTTTCAACACTCAACCGATATTCCCTCTCGGCAAACCAGAACTCTCCCTGCAGGGCTACGTGATAGGCATACTGCGGACGATGGTTCGCATCGGCAGCAAACCAGAATTCCGTAGGAAGTCCTGCTGAAGAAAAACCTGTCTGGAAAAGATATTGGTTCCGGATACCCAGATTGAGATTCAGCTTTGCCGATGGCGACAGATTGTAATCAAACTTAAGATGAGGCATCACCCGATAGTAGGATTTCTGACAATGATAACCCGAAGCCCTTGTTCCCAGTTCCATCAGGAGCTTTTCACCCAAAGGTTGGCAATAATGCAGATAAGCACTGGTTTCCATCGCCTTCTGGCGCTGTGTATCAGACTGATAATTAGCCAGATTACCCGATATTCCGACATTTTGCGGCAACAATTGATGGCGAATCACTTCAGCACCCATCTTCCATCTTCCCCAGGAAAGATTTCCCTTATATCCCAAATCGAAGATATAGGAACGCATTCCTACCTGGAAGGAATATTCATCGATGTTCAGGCGATTGGCATAGCGGGAATAATATACCGCCTGCTCCATCGTCCAATCACTCTTTCCTTCATCCGAAGTTTCCTTCGAACGCGAATACCAATGGAGTGCTGCCATCGTATTATCCCATTTCAGTTTGCCCAGTAAGCCATGACTTGCCTGCCCCAATTTCATGTTATCAAATCCCCAGTAACCCTCCAGTTTCAGCACATTGGCATCATCAATCTGGGTGATATAAGAGAGATTATAATCGGAGAAATCATACTTCACTTCATCGCCATCTACCTCAAGCCACTTGGAATAGAGCAGATTGAGATAGGCGGCACGAGCTGAAAGCAAAAGCAGGGAGCGTCTGCCAAGAGGCAAGCGAAGAGTACCCTGCGAAGACATCGGACCTACCGACAGTTCACCATGTATACCACCCGCCGAAAGACTATCTTCTGCCCCAAGCCAAGTAGGGGTCAACATATCCACGCTACCCCCAAGCCTATTGGGAAAAGAAGCGGAAGCAGGAGATTTCAGCAGACTCATCTCGTTGAAATGTCCGGCATTGAAGATAGAGAAGAAACCCAGCAGATGTGCCGCATTATAAATAGGTACACCGCCGAGGGAAACAGAATTATGGGAATTATCACATCCCTGGATATGCAGACCGGCATCATATTCAGAATTGGTCTGTACCCCAGGCAAGAGTTGGGCATAATGCATAGGGTCGGCATTGCCCAGAATATGAGGCATATCATCCATGAGCTGCATGTTGATGATGCTGGCACCCTCTATCTCCCTCAACTGAGAGCGAAGGCGCTTGCCCCGTATCTCCACATCCTGAAGTCCATAATGATTGAGCGTGTCGGTCAATTCAGCCGACACGCCCTTGAATATGCAGAATGCTACATAAATAAATATGCAGAAAACTCTTTTCACTATCAAATAATTCCCTGATAATTCAACAATAGAAATAATGAATTCTCTTAATTATACATTCTGATGAAATCGTCCACGATGCTCTGCAACTTATCCACGACACTCTTGAACGACTTCTCGTTAAAGTAATCGTAGTAAGAATACTTGGAACCGTCAGAGAATTCCAACCATGGCTCAGCATACCAATAGTGGTAGTTGCCATAGCCATCGTCTACAGGTGCGAGATAAACCTTAGAGCAGCTCTTTGAGCTGTTGTTGAGGTATAACTTGGCATCAATCAGCTTGTTGGCATTCTCAAGATACTGCTTAAACTGCGCCTCGTTTTCATCATTACTGCCCGCCTTGTCAAGGTTTTGAATCAGCAGATCAACATCCGAAAGCGTAGCAATCACCTTAGCCTTACCCAAGATGTCAACCGACACAGAAACCTTGCCGTAAGATCCCTGCAAATCATTGCCGATAGAACCCGTGGCACTGGCAGCAACCGTAATCAGCGTTTCGTTACCCTTAGAGACAGTTGCCTTAGCCTCAGCCGACTTTCCTGCCTTGAAAGCCGCCTTGTTAACCACTACCTTATAAGCACCTACCTGAGCTGTGGAAGTAATCTCTACTTCATCCTTGGTCAGGTCAATCTCACCACTGGTCTTCACCTGGGTTTCAACCGTGGTCATGGCTCTTACCTCGCCATTTCTAGCTAGAGTAAGTTCCATCTTCTTAGGCAAGATAAAGCGATATTCGTCTTTATACTCCTGCCACTTGTAGCCATCCCAATAGCCATCCTCGTCGTCGAAGCAATCGTGATGAATTTTCGTACCCTCTTTGCTGGCCTTCAAGGTAAGCACGCATTTGTTGCCCTGCTTGTCGTTGAAGATGAAAGAAAGATGATCGCCACCCTTCTGAGTCTGTTTCCACACTCCGTTCTGAAGCGTAAACTCACCTACAAAGTTAGATGCAATGATCAGGTATTTGGTACCATAGTCGCTGCTTGAAACCACAGAAGCATCTCCACATGCCTCGAACCAACGAGACACGGCATCGTCATCTTCGTAATCAACGCCATCAATCATGTTCTTGAACTCCTGCAGATCACTCACGTTCATCTTACCCAACAACTCCTGGGCTGTAGCTTCCAGACTCTGCTTGGCTTGTGCGGCGGTCATATCTGCCATTCCGCTGCCACCGCCAGGATTATCACTTCCTCCGCCAGGGTTCTCTGTGCCACCACCCGGATTCTCTGTACCTGGGACATTAGGATCATCACTGCTACTGCAAGACACCATGGAAAAGGTCATTGCCATAGCCAAAAAAGATACCAATAAGAAATTATTCTTTTTCATACCAGTTAGTTCCATGCTTGTCTATCCTCAAGAACAAGCGGTTAAATGAACATAGGTGGTGAGGACATCATTCCACCTTTTTCTATATTATCTTTAATTTTCTATATCTCTACAATATCTCCAGCTTCTCCTTCACCGCCTTGTAGCAGCGGCGGGAAACGGTGATGTTCTCCTGGTCGAAGGGAGGAGAGAAGATGCAGCGAAGGGTGTAGTTCTCGATGCTGATGAGGTAGTCGAGATTGATGATGCAATCCTGACGGACCTGAGCCAGCGATGGAGACAGGGAGAGAACTGCCTTCGCCGTGGTCTGCTTCTTCAACTTATGAATCTGACCGTTAGCCAACCTCAGATGCCATAGACGGGTATCCTCATCAAATGTACAGCAGAACACCTCGTCGGGCTTCACCATCAGCAAGCCCGAAATGGACTGAATGGCAAGACGCTTGCCCGATGTTCCCAACAAGCCATTCACCCCCAATAAATTCTGAGGATCCTGATGGGATTCAGAAGAGGATGAAGAGGATGATGAAGAGAATGAAGAGGATGATGAAGAGGATGACGAACCATCTCCCCCTTCCATTTTCTGGCGAATGCGTCCCACCACCAGTTCCAGTTCCTCCTGCTGATAAGGTTTCAGCAGGAAATCGAAGGCGGAAGCACGCAGCGCATCAATCATATACTTGTTGAAGGCACTATAGAACACCACGATGAGGTCCATCGGCATCTCATCTCTCAAGGATTGCAACACCTCGAAACCCGTCTGTCCAGGCATCTCTACATCGATGAACAGCACATCGGGCTGCATGCTCATCACCAAGGTCTTTGCCGACATCGCCGAAGAGGAAGTGGCTATCACCTCGAAATCATCCTGGGCAGCCAGATCGTTCTCCAACCTCAGGATGCTCTGTGGCTCATCATCCACTATTACTACCTTGATTTTATCTTGATCCGTTTGCATAACATTCTTTTTTTTTGCATATTTACGAAAGGAGTCTCCCCACCCTACTGGCATACGCTATAATCGTATTCGCATGGTACTCCGATACTTACACACGTTCCTTTCTGCCGGTCACTTCCGCCACCAGCAGCACCTGCACGGCTCTGCATCTTGAAATACAGTTTGCGTGCATTTCCGGCATTGAGCATCTCGATGGTACTGTTCAGGATTCTCAATCCCGTGCCCGTGCTTGCCGCAGCATTAGCCTTCCTTGTGCCCATGCCAGCCACGGCACCCGTGCCGCCACAGCCATTGTCAATGACATCGATGCGGAGCATGCCGTCTTCTATCCAGATTTTCACATCGAGCTGCGGCTTCTCTCCCGATTCCTCCATTCCCACGAAAGCATGCTTCAGGGCATTCTCCACAGGAATCTGGAGAATCATAGAAGGCAGCATCAGCGACATGTTAACCTCCTTGGCTATGTCAAAACGGGGCATCGGAAGCAACGGATTGGTTTCGTGACGAAGAGACGAATAACTCATCACCATCTGCAACTCATCCTCCAGACTCACAGCCACCTGATCGCAGGTAAGCAGATTGGCTCGGAGCACCTGTATCAGGAGGCGCAGCGGCTTCACGTTGACACCCTTTGGCAGATTAGAGATAAAGATGTTGAGCACGTTGAACACGAAGTGGGGCGAGAAGCGATTGCGCACGTTCTCCATCTTCAGCGCCATCATGCGGTTCATCTCCTCCCGATGCTGATGCTTGTGGCGCAACGACTTATAGCGATAGAACACCACCAGTGCCAACACGCCCACCACCAGCAAGCCGATGACCAGGAGCAGGATTAACCGGGAAGACTTTGCCTCTGCCTGCGTACTTTGAAGAATCAGGTCGCGGCGCACGATGGCTGTATCCTGCTTGAATCGCAGCTCGTTCTCCTGCACATTCGATACCATCGTGGCGTTGCGCAGCGAGTCATCGTATTGTTTCATCAGTTTCTGATATTGCAAAGCCTTGGCAAACTGTCCCTTTCGCTCATAAAGATCAGCCCATCCCTTGTGGTAGAGATAAAGGTAGTTGGGCGACATCTTCGAGAGGTCGTATGGCTTGCTCAATATCGCCGAAGCCTTGTCCAGACGGTTCTGCTTCAGCGCCAAAGCGGCATTCAAGCCATCAATATAGAATTGCAGGTCGTTCTGCATGTTGGGTTGCACGAAGAAGAACTTCGTGGTATTAGCCAGATATTTCTGGGCAGAATCCAGGCGGTTGAGCTCCAGATAAGTCTGTCCCAGGTTGGCATCCACCACTGCTGTCATGAAAGGCTGTCCCATCTGCAGGGTTGCCTTCTGTGCCTTCAGGAAGCACTTCAGAGCCTCAGCCGGCTTTTCCTGACTGCTATACACATTTCCCCAACTGTTGTAGAAGAAATGGGCATCCTTCGGATTCCGGGGCGGATACTGGCGTTCTGCCTTGCGGAAATAGAAATGCGCCAACTGATAGTTGCGCAGATCGTTATACACCTGTCCCAATCCTGCCAGAATACTGTTCTGAGCCTCATGAAGATTCAGGGAATCTGCCAGGAAATTGGCACGGCGATACCACGAGGATGCATCCGCCAGCTTACCCAACTGTCTGGAAGCATCGGCTATATTGATGCAGATGTCAATGGCATCATTGTGATGATCCAGTTTCATCAATTCCCGGTAAGCCTTGATGTAATAAGTGCGGGCAGGTTCCCGCTTGCCCACAGCCTGCAGCAGCACACCCTGCAGGTTGTCGGCATACGACTGTATCTTGAAGGTGGTTTCCTGGTCGGGATGCTGGCGGCAAAAGCCGTTTACCGAGTCGATAAGCGCCTGGCATTCCGGATCGGCGCCTTTCAGATAGCAGCATTTTGCCACAATCAGTCTTTTCCATTGCTCTACCAGTTCCGGCTTGCCTCCGCATTTCAGATTTCTGATTTGCAGAATCATCGAGTCGGGCTGGCTTTGCATCATCTGCTGATGCTGGGTTACAAACTCATCGATGGGTCTGTACCAGGAGTCATCCTCCTTTTTCTCTGAGGAGCACGCTGCCAGCAGCATCATGCATCCCATCAGCCATAGCCAGGTATATTTTTTCAGTTGTGTCATAAGTCTGTTTGCTTTTAGGTTGGTTTTTCGGGAAGATTATGATTCTCCCCTGGTTTTCTTGTCTGTCACATACATGCCCAGCAGGATGCAGGTGGCGCCCACCAGGAAATAGGGGGTGATTTTCTCATTGAGCACCCACGAAGCAAATATCATGGTGGTGATGGGGTTGAAGTACACCCAGTTGGTAGCCTTCACCGTTCCCAGTTTCGAGATGCACCAGTTCCAGGTGAGGAAGCAGATCATGGAGGCGAGACAGCCTAGGAAGATGAGATTGCCGAATACCTGCGGACGGCTGAAGACTTCCATCGGCGGGAATCCCGGAATGAAGAGATAATACGGCAGGATGGTCAGCACACCATAGAAGAACACCTTCCGGGTGATGAATGCCGCCCCATAATGATTGCTCACCGACTTCATCAGCAGCGAATAAATCGCCCAGCACATGCAAGCTGTAAACGCCAGGGCATCGCCCACCGGAGAGAGATGGAGCACGAATCTGCCGTTCAGCACCACGATGATCATTCCCACAAAGGCCAGCAGCGAACCGAGCAGCTGCACGATGTGGATGCGGGAGGAATCCTTATAAACCATGCGCACCAGCAGGGTGGCAAAGAGCGGACAAGAACACACAATGAGCGAAGTATTCGTGGTGGTGGTGAAGTTCATCGCCTCGTTCTCGCTGTAGAAATAGAGCGAACCACCCGTAATGCCCAGCAGCGCCATCTTAGCCTCATCCTTCCATGAATCGGCAAGGAAGCGGCGATGGTTGAAGCAGAGCATCAGCACGTAGGCGATAGAAAAGCGCAAGGTGAAGATCTGGGCTGGCGAAAGCCCATTCAGCATCAACACCTTGGTAGCTACAAAGGTGGTACCCCAAATCGCCACCGTGAGAAAGGCGACGAGGTGATAGAATATATTGCTATTTCTTGTCATTCATTACTAATTTTTCGTTTTATTATGCAAAAGTAAGATTTTTCCGTGGATAAACCAAGACTTCTGCACTTTTTTTTGTAACTTTGCAGTATGATTTTGCATTCCATAGACCAAGTCCTGTTATCAGGCATCGACATCCCCGAGCGCATGAACAATCCGCTCGATTATCAGCCTCATCCTCTTTGCATCGCCGTATGCAAGGAGCTGCAAACCTATCTATCTGAGCGTGAAGACTGGCGAGAGGAGATAGATAAAGGAAAAATGTTTGGCGTACTCATCGTTGAGAATGCCAAACCGGAACCTGGTACCTCAGAAATAGGCTATCTTGCAGCCTATAGCGGACAGATAGGCGGAAGAAGCGACTGGGATGACTTTGTGCCAGCCGTATTCGACTATCTGCAGCCCGACGGATATTTCAAGACCCATGAGGCTGAAATATCCGATATCAACCAGAGAATCAAGCAATTGGAGGGCAATGAGCATATAAAGGAAGCCAAGAGCCTCATCCTGCAACTGCAGGAAGAGCGGAAGCGTACCATCGCTGCCTATCAGGAAAAGATGAAGGAGGCGAAGGCAAAGCGTGATGCCCGGAGAAAGACAGGAAATCTTACCCCGGAGGAAGAGGCTGAGATGGTGAAGGAAAGCCAGTTTATGAAGGCTGAACTGCGCCGACTCAAGAAATCGCTTTCCGAAAAGACCACCCTAGAAACGGAATATGAAGTCTTTCAAGCGGATATTCTTCGCCTGAAGCAACTGCGCAAGACATTATCTGATGCCTTGCAGCAATGGTTGTTCTCGCAGTTCCGCATGCAGAATCATGAAGGCAAGATGAAGGACCTGCTGGAGATTTTCAGGGATGCAGCCCTCAGAGATTATCCGCAAGCCACCCTTGCAACGAGCAGAATAGCTGCCCTGAAGATGGTGCCGCCAGCCGGAAGTGGCGAGTGCTGCGAACCGAAACTGCTGCAATATGCTTACCTGCATGGTTACAGGCCTTTGCAGATGGCGATGTTCTGGTGGGGCGAAAGTCCGAAGGAGGAGATTCGCCATCATCTGCAGTTCTATCCTGCCTGCAATGGCAAATGCAAGCAGATATTGCATTGGATGCTGCCGGATAGGGTATTTGATTCTAAAATTGCCGAAAAGCAGGCATTGGAAATCTTATATGAAGACGACCAGTTGGCTGTCATCTACAAGCCTTCGGGATTGCTGTCTGTGCCGGGCAAGGATTCATCCCAGCCATCCGTCTATTCCATCATGCGGAAGAAATATCCAGCAGCAGGCAGTCCGCTGATTGTCCATCGTCTCGACATGGCAACGAGCGGTCTGATGATTATTGCCAAGACGGACTTCGCCTACCATCGTCTGCAGAAGGAGTTTCTTCACCATCGGGTTCAGAAGAAATACATCGCCATCATTGGATGCAAGGACCAGGAAGCCTGCGATAAAATCTGGGAAAAAGCGAAGAAGAAAGAGATGAGTGAAGAAGAAAGATCTTCTATTGCCACAGAAAAGCAGAAGATTTCCCTTCCGTTGATGCCCGATTATCTGGATCGTCCCCGCCAGATTGTGAATCATGAACAGGGCAAGGAGGCGATTACGGAGTATGAGGTTCTGGATCGCATCGATGCCACCCATCTCCGTCTGGCACTCTATCCCAAGACGGGCAGGACCCATCAGCTCCGTGTGCATTGTGCCCACCACGAAGGCTTGAATGCTCCCATCCTTGGCGACCCGCTCTATGGCAACGAGAAGGCAAGCCGCCTTCATCTCCATGCCGAGGAGATTACCTTCGAGCATCCTCTTACGGGGAAGGAAATCAACATCAAGCGAGAGGCTGATTTTATTTACCCTTAAGGCAAAAAATATTTTCCCTTAAGGGTAATAATATTTAGCCTTAAGGGAAAATATTGTGCTATAAAAAAGTCTATTATATAAAGTCTACTATACAAAGTCTATTATACAAAGAACATGATAATAACCTGGGCGATGATGACTCGGATAAACATTCCCAGCGGATAAACCGTGGCGTAGCTGATGCTAGGGGTGTCGCCATCCAGCGTCTCGTTGGCATAGGTGAGTGCCATCGGATTCGCCATGCTTCCACAGAGGATTCCGCAGATGCTTCCGAAATCATACTTCTTGGTCTTCAGGATGATGAAGCCCACGATGACCACAGGAACCACCGTGATGAGGAAACCGATGCCTACCCACATCAAACCCTCGGGACGAATCACCGTCTCGAAAAACTGTCCACCAGCCGACAAGCCCAAGCAGCCCAGATAGAGAGCAAGACCCAGTTCGCGCAGCATCAAACCCGCACTTCGCGTCATATAAGAGATAAACTGCACACGAGGACCGAGGGCACCAATGAGAATACCCATCACGATAGGACCGCCGGCAATACCCAGACGCACAGGCGCCGTCATGCCCGGAATATGAAGCGGAATGGTTCCTACGGCAAGACCGAGGATGATTCCCAGGAAGATGGCACCCAGATTAGGCTCATTGAGCGTCTTCACGGCATTACCCAGGAACTGCTCCACGTGGTCGATGCTCGTTGGGTCGCCCACCACGGTAAGGCGGTCGCCGTATTGCAGACGGAGGTCGTCGGTGGCAAGCAGTCGGATATCACCACGCAGCACTCGGCTCACGTTCACACCATAGGTGTTGCGCATTTGGAGACTTCCCAGTCGCTTTCCGTTGAGTCCCGGACGGGTCATCACGATGATTCGGCTTTCCAGTTTGGCATCGATGGCATTCCAGTCTACCTTATCATTATTCCACTCCTTATCCACCTTCTTTCCGAAGAGAATCTGCATGGCAGCTGCCTCATCCTTGTTGGTAACCACGAGCACATTGTCGTTGGTATGGAGCACGGTATCAGCTTCCGGCACGATGACCTGTTCGCCTCTCCATACTCTTGAGATGATGAACTTGCGATGGGTCATCATCGAGATTTCGGCGATGGTATTGCCATTGAGTGCCGGGTTCACGATGACGTACTGTCCGATGGCTGTATGGTCGTCTTCATCGGCACGTCGGATTTCCAGGTCAGCCGGCTTGACGAAGAGCTTGCGCAGGAACATCATCGCCAGGATGACGCCCACTACACCCAGCGGATAGGTGACGGCACAGCCAAGTGCCGCTCCGCCGCTAGGCAAGCCCAACTGCTGCAATGCCTGCTGTGCAGCACCCAGGGCTGGCGTATTGGTGGTGGCACCGCAGAGGATGCCCACCATATCAGGCAGACTTACGGGCAGCACCAGGCAGAGGAGGAGGGAAAACAGAGTTCCCACCACGATGACCGCCAGACTCCAGAGATTGAGCGCGATGCCTTCGTGGCGCATGGAGCCGAAGAAGTTAGGGCCCACATAGAGTCCCAGCACGTATACAAACATGGTAAGTCCGAAGCTCTCGGCAAACTCCAGCATGTCAGGGTCGATGGAGAGTCCGAGATGGCCCGCCACGATGCCCACGAAGAAGACGAAGGCGATGCCGAGGGAGATACCTTTTACATGGAGCTTGCCGAGGGCAAGTCCCAAAGTACAGATCAATGAAAGAATGACGATGCCTTGCACCGCCGAATGCACGTTGATTAAATTATCAAACCACATAGTGTTGTTTAAATTTCAATTCCCGAGATAATGTTCGTTTATTCTATTTCGGCTGCAAAGGTACATTAAAATAAGTATTCTACAAAAGAAAAATGTTCTTTTCTTCCCAATAATTCCAACAAAAGTAGAAATAAAAGAAGAGACGTTGCCCTGAATCGAAGATTTTTTGTAACTTTGCAGGCGTTTTAAAATAAAAATGATGAAAGATATTTGTTGTATTGGACACGTAACGAAGGATAAGATTGTTACTCCCCACCGCACGGTTTACATGGCAGGCGGCACTTCTTTTTATTTTGCCTACGCCATCAACCAGTTGCCCAAGGACGTAAGTTTCTCGCTGGTTACGGCAATGGATCCTACAGAAACTGAACCGATAGAGAAGATGCGCCAGGCTGGCATCGAAGTCACCCTGAACCCATCGCGCAACACGGTGTTCTTCGAGAACATCTACGAGGAAGACCAGAACAAGCGCAAGCAGCGCGTGCTTGCCAAGGCAGACCCATTCACCATCCGGCAGCTGGAGAAGGTGGAGGCGAAGGTTTACCACCTGGGCAGTTTGCTGAGCGATGATTTCTCGCCAGAGGTAGTGGAGTTCCTCTCCCGCAGCGGCAGGGTTTCCATCGACGTGCAGGGTTATCTGCGCGAGGTGAGAGACGAGAAGGTTTATCCCATCGACTGGAAGGACAAGCTCGATGTTCTGAAGCACACCTATTATTTAAAGGTGAACGAAACGGAGATGGAGACCATCACGGGACTGAAGGACCCCCGGGAGGCAGCCAAGCTCATCCATTCGTGGGGCGTTACCGAGGTAATCATCACCCTGGGCAGCGAGGGTTCTCTGATTTATGTAGATGACACCTTCTATGAGATTCCCGCCTATCCTCCTCACGAGGTGGTGGATGCCACTGGATGCGGCGACACGTATTCGGCTGGTTATCTCTACAAGCGACTGCAGGGTGCCACCCCTACCGAAGCAGGCAAGTTTGCTGCAGCCATGTGCACCATCAAGCTGGAGCACAACGGTCCGTTCAACCGCAGCATCGAGGATATAGAGCAGATTATCAAATAAACATGTTATTTCAGAACCCCAAATAGGAATATAAAGCCTGTTTGGGGTTCTGTTTTGTTATATTTTCCGCTTATTTGTATCAAATTGAGGTTCATCATGAAAGAAAAATCAGAAATGAACCATTATGAACTTGTATAGTTTCCCATTTTTCATTATCTTTGCAAGCAAAAATCATAAACTAATAATTTAAACTACGAACAAATGAAAGCAATGAAGCAATTCGGAATCTTAGCATGTAGCCTACTCGCTCTTGCAGCATGCTCATCGGGAAGCAGCAGCGACCCAATTCCATCAACAGGTCAAGAGAGCAAGAAGTTGCCTATCCATATCAGCACCTCTGTTGATACACGGGTCATCAACAACTCCTTCGAGGAAGGAGACAACATCGGTTTGTTTGTAGTCAACTACAATACAGACGGTTCTGCAGCCACCCTCAAGGCAACAGGCAATCATGTGGACAACATGAAGTTTACCTATAACGGCACATGGACTCCAGCCTCTCCTATCTACTGGAAAGACAACACCACCCCTGCCGACTTCTATCTGTATTATCCATACACCGCCACTATCGGCGATGTAACTGCCCTGGTATGGAGCGTGAATGCAGACCAGAGCACAACCGAGAAATACAAGGCAGGCGATCTGCTGATAGGCAAGACCACCCATGTGGCTCCTACCGAGAATGCCGTGAAGATTGATGCGAAGCACGTGATGAGCCAGATGGCCATTTCCCTGAAGCCAGGCAATGGCTTTACTGAGGAATCGCTGGGCAAGGCAAAGATCAGCGTAAAGATTAACCAGCTGAAGACCCAGGCTACCGCCAATCTCGTAACTGGCGAATTGACTGCCAAGGGCGATGTTGCCGACCTCACTCCGCTGAAGGAAGAAGGCAACAACTATAAGGCTCTCATCATTCCGCAAGCTGCAAGCGAAGGCGTACTCATCACCGTGAACGTGGATGGCAGAGACTACCAGCTGAAGAAGGCTGCCAACTTCACCGCCTTCGAAGCAGGAAAGAAGCATAAGTTTACCGTAACCCTGAGCAAGACCAGCAATGGTGTGAATGTGAACATCACCAAGTGGGAAGACGACGGAATCGACTACGGAGGCACAGCAGAATAAAAAGATTCATTCTAAAACAAAGACGATATGAGAACAATTCATATTTCCAAGCCCACCTTATTATATTATATGGTGGCTTTGGTAGCCATGCTCTTCACAGGCTGTAGCGATGATTTCTTCGGCAGCAGCGAACAGCATGACAGCAACCGCATCCAACTATCGGGCGACATCGACCAGCTTGCCGTAACCCGCGTCAACGACAACGGTTTCTGCAATGGCGACGTAATGGGTGTGTACATCGTAGATTACGAAGGCAACAACCCTGGCACACTGAAGGTTAGCGGCAACCGTGGCGATAATGTTCGCCACACCTTTGATGAGCCTAACTATAAGTGGAGTTCTGCCTACGATCTTTTTTGGAAAGACAAGCATACTCATATTGATGTGTATGGCTACTATCCTTTTGCCAACCCTGAGAGCATCGAGGACTATCAGTTTGAAGTGCAGAAGGACCAGAGCACCACAACGTCAGAGGGTGAGATGGGAGGTTACGAAGCGAGCGATTTCCTCTGGGGGAAGGTGTCCGATGTGGCTCCTACTACCAGCGTTATCCGTTTGCCTCTGGCTCACCGCATGTCTAATGCCCGTGTTACCCTGATTCAGGGTTCCGGTTTTGCCGAAGGCGAATGGGCAAATACCAAGAAGATTGTCTTGACAGCCAATGTGGCACGTAAGGCAAGCATCAACCTTTCTACCGGCGCAATCAAGGCTGCCGGGAGTGCAGAGAGTACCATGACCATCCCATCTCGCGTCAACGACGAGTGGCGCACCATCGTGGTTCCTCAAACCGTGGCAGCCGGCACTACCCTCTTTAGCATCACCATCGGTGGTGTGCCTTATAAGTTCACCAAGAACGAGGCACTTACCTACGTGGCAGGCAAGATGATGAACTTCGGCATCAAGGTGGATAAGCAGGCAGGAAGCGGCACTTACAAGCTTACATTGGTAAGCGAAAGCATCACTCCTTGGGAGAATGATCTGGTAAGTCATGATGCAACAGCGAAGGAGTATATTGTCATCAACTCTACTCCTGGAGGTTTGAAGAAAGCCATTACTGCGGCTAATAAAGACTATACCAAGATTAAGAATCTGAAGATTACAGGCGAAATTAATGCGCAGGATTTCTATTTCATGAGAGATTCTATGGACATTTTGCAGGCCTTGAATCTTAAAGATGTAAGAATCATTGGTACAAATGAACACGTAAATGACGGATGGAGTGAGTGTATCAACAAAGATGATCAAATACCACACTTTGCATTTTATGGAACAGGTCGACAAGGAAAGAAAAGCTTAAACTACCTTGTTTTACCAGATAGACTAAAATCTATTGGAACACGAGCTTTTTCTGGCTGTGAATATCTTTCAGGTTCTTTGACTATCCCTGAGGGGGTAACAGAAATTCAACAGGGAGCATTTACGGCTTGTAAATCACTTACAGGATCTCTATCTCTACCATCTACTCTCGTATATATAGGAAATGACGACCAAGGCAACCATGAAGATATCGACTACTCTTGTGGTACTTTCGCAGGTTGTGGGTTTGTAGGAGAACTGAATATACCAGAAGGAGTAAAAGAAATACGAGGATATGCTTTTGACAACTGTAAAGGATTTTATGGGAATTTAAAATTACCAAACAACTTGGAAAAATTGGGAGAACGTTCTTTCTTCTTATGCAAGAATTTAACAGGTTCCTTATCTATTCCTCAAAAAATTAGAATCATTCCTAATGAATGTTTTAACGGATGCGGTTTTGATGGAACCTTAACCTTGCCAAATGGTATTACCTCAATAGGAAACTCTGCATTCGGTGATTGTCATTTCAAAGGAGAACTATCGCTGCCTAAAGATTTACGAATCATCAACAACAATGTCTTTAGTAACAATGATTTTTCAGGTGAACTAAAATTACCGAAGAATATTAGTGTCATTGGCGAAAAAGCATTTGCTTATAATTGGCGTTTAATGGGTACTCTCGAATTTCCAGAAGGCATTCAATCTATTGGTGCGGGAGCTTTTGCACATTGTCGCAGTCTCGAAGGACTTATTTTTCCTGAAAGTCTAGAGAATATTCGTTGGGAATCAAGTTGGACTGAAGATGGTGGAGCATTCCAAGGTTGTTTCGGAATAAATAGTATTGTCTGTAAAGGAGACATGCCTGCATACGTTCAAAGCGGTGCTTTCGATGGCGTAGCCAAAGACAATTTCACTCTCGAAGTTCCTGAATCTGCCATTTCTCAATATCAGGCTGCACCAGGCTGGTGCGACTTCAAGCGTATCGCAGCTCACCACAAGCTCGTTTGCCGTCCATCTGTAGCCTGCGCCTTGAGCACGGAGCACAAGCAGAAACTGGTAATTAACGCCGAGGGCGAATGGGAAGTAGCCAGCAAGCCAGACTGGTGTGAGGTTTCTCCTGCCAGCGGCAACAAGAAAACTGAAGTTACTTTGACCATCAAGGGAATGGCTAAGAATGCTGATAGTCGTGATGGAAAGGTGGTATTCCGTCTGAAAGACAAAGACTATACCCACGAATGTAGCGTTTCGCAGTATGGTTATGAATATGGCGAGGACGAATGGATTACCCTGCAGAAGGCTACCAAGGGCAACAATGGAGGAATCAATATCGTGCTGCTCGGCGACGGCTTTAACGCCAAGGATATTGCCAGCGGAGACTATCTGAAGGATATCAAGCAGGAAGTGGAGTATTTCTTCGGTATTGAGCCTTACAAGACTTACCGTGATTACTTCAACGTCTATACCGCCATTCCGCTTTCTACGGAATCGGGCGTAGGAACCGTGAACACCATCCGCTACAACCGATTCAACACCACCTTTACCGGTGGCGTAGGATTGAAGGCTGATTATGACGAAGTATTCGATTATGCTCTGGGCGCTCCAACCGTCAACAAGGGCAATCTGAATCAGACCCTGATCATCATGGTTCCTAATTCTACCGATTACGGCGGCATCTGCCAGATGTGGGAAGATGGTTCGGCTATTGCCTTCTGTCCTCAGAGCACCTATGGTTATCCGCTCGATACCCGTGGCGTCATCCAGCATGAGGCAGGCGGACACGGATTCGGAAAGTTGGGCGATGAGTACATTTATCACAACGCCTTCATCGATTTCTGCGACTGCACCTGCTGCGGACACGTTCTTGAATTCAACGGAGCCAAGTCGCTCGGCTGGTACGACAACCTGGAACTTACGGGCAAGATGCACAGCGTAGGCTGGAGTCATCTGATTTTCGACGACCGCTACAGCGACATCGTGGATATTTACGAGGGAGGCTACATGCACAACCGAGGCGTATTCCGCTCGGAACCGAACTCCTGCATGAACAACGATATTCCTTACTACAGCACCATCAGCCGTGAGAGTATCGTGAAGCGCATCAAGGCTTATGCCGGAGAAACCTACAGTTTCGAAGACTTCGTAAAGAACGACAAGCGAGATGCAGGAATCGTAGAGAGCCGTGTTTTCGGCGGCAATGGCGACCAGCGCACCGCAGGAACCTATCAGCATGCTCCTATGA